>Ga0056129_1000085_pt1 | contig 19342 bp, 4 predicted proteins | sample WorMetLIZISLAND1_FD_71118 | JGI IMG/M metagenome (GOLD analysis project Ga0056129, IMG submission 71118) | Marine gutless worms symbiont microbial communities from Max Planck institute for Marine Microbiology, Germany - Olavius loisae LIZARD... ...
GAGGAAGAGAAGCCGAGCATAATATGAAACAAACAGTTGTGAGCAGAATGCTTAATGAGTTCGCTTCGAAGTCATCATGTTCATTATCCTATTACAGACGTGGCCTTGTGTTATCATTCTGGTTCAAGGCAAGTGCTGCCACACGTGAGCCAAATGTACCTGATGTACATTCAGTACATCAAAAGCATGAACTCAAGACAGCGATCGTGATGAGTAGACTTAATAATTGTAATGTAGACCTAACCTTGCGTCAGGCAAATGCTACTACACCTAGCCATGTTATTTCACTGCTTATGTAAGTGTCTCGCAACTTCGTACACCCTTCTGTATATTATTGTCATGCAACACCGCAAGGTGCATTACCCGTGCAGCATCTGTGACAAAGTGTGCAGCAACAGCACTGTTGTGTTAATGTGTTTGTGTTGTGTAACTTACGATACAATATGGTAGAAAAGTTTAATGTGCACTTTAATGTGGACTAAAAATCTGAGTGTGATCAGCTTTATCTAGCACATGAAAGTAAAACAAACGACAATGCCCACTTAGTTAAGTACAGGTTCAAGATCCGTGAAAGAAATCCGGAAGAAATAAGATGTGTTCAATTGTGTGTTTAATTCATTTACAGAATGGGGTAAACTTAGTTCTGAAATATGAGGCATAAATTTTAGTAATGTTTTACTTAGTAGACCTGAATGTTAGTAATAAGGAGATCAATTATCACTAACATTATTGACATCGTCGTGAGTGACACACTGTCACAGTTCCGTTGTGGACTCAAAACATTTTTATTTAGACAGTCATATCCTATTTTGTTTTAGTTCTTTACCTTGTGGTCCTTGCAGTTTTTACTTAGGCCACGTTAAAAATTTCTATGTAATGTAATGTAATGTTTTGTTACAGGAAAGCTTTTTATTTATTCACATCTTGCTACTTTAATAAGGTATCAGGAAAGGTCAAAATAAATGGCTTTTGACTTTACTGTCTCCATGAACAGTGTACTGTGAAGTCTGAGAAAGTTGTCTTTGTGTTGCAGTGGGGTGCAGAAAATTTCACTCTTGTCATTAGCTATCTTGAACTAGAAGTGTCGTGGGTGATGCTGTTTCACATATGTGTGTATGTGGTTGCATGAAGATGCATTGTGTGTCTGATTTAGCGATACCAAGCAAGCCATCACTAGAAGCAAGCACCAGAAGTGATCCTTTGCCTTCAACACACAGAAATGATTATCACAGTGCAGTCAATTCTAACATTGAAACTATGGACATTGACGATCACGATACTTGTAGCCAACAGCCTGGCAAATCGGAAACTGCAGGTGATCAAGACCAACTGTTGTCGGTCTTGTTCTCTATATTTCAGGTGTCGTCATCAGACAATAACTGGAAAGAGCAAGTTGCTACCTCTCTTCAGTCACCCACTGGCTATAAAGATGCTATCAACATGATTCTCATGGAGCAAATACTGTTGTTACTCCAGTGCACAAACACGCCAGCATTATTACTGAGTGTAAACATTGTTGGCTATTCAGTTGCTGAAGGTGAATGTACTTATGGCAGGTTTGCACCACCAAAATGTACAGAGACCATTCTGCTAAATTACTTGCTAGAAAGCTATGTTAAGATTGCTGCTAAGCAGCATCAGTTGTCAAAAGCTAATAGCACGGTGGAAGTACTTCTCAGTGAGTCCAGAAGACAGTGTCTGAGTTATACGGCTTCAGTGTTGCAGGGAGTGTTTTCCGACGCTCAGCCTTCTCCGACATTTTCGTCACTTCTCTTGGCTTACATGTTCAATCGATTCTTTCCCAGTGGATTTATTGCAGATTTTATTCACTTCCTAACAGCCAACGACATGCAGGCATTTCGTCAGGTTTTTGAAGTAGCACTTCATGATTTGTCCCAACTAATATACAGATGTTCGCTGGATTCCGATGACCATGTTGAACCACTTTCATTGCTGTCAGAATTGTGTGAGCTGAAGATGGAGTCATCTCGTCCGATATGTAATCTGATAACACAGCTGGTTAACTGGCTGCCTGCTGCCATAACACCATCGCCCGCTGCCGAGCTGCAAAAAACCACGTTCATGGGAGCACTCATGTCATTGTCTGCTTTTGCTGAAGACGATCCGAAGGTGGTCGAGAAATATTTCCCAAATACAGACATGGCAGCATCTGACGTCAAAATGGCAAATGATTCGTTGCGTCACAGCATGCATTGTGTGAGGACCAAACTTTTCGAGATATTTCACAGTCTGGTTCTGAATGCGTCGTCGAGGGATGCAGCACTCAACTTTATCAGTGCTTTTATACAGCACAACAGTCGGCGCTCACATCTTCAGGTGGACGAACACTTGGTGTCCAGCGATGGTATGGCCTTCAACATGCTCAGTGTTTTGCAGCAGCTTGCAGTTAAAGTGAACATTGAGAAGGTGGATGTTCTGTACACATATCACCCGAAATGTCGCCTTAATCTCAGTGATGACACACGACTGAATTGCACTCTGGACAAGGTTGTCTCGTGGATGGCATCACTGAACACAGATCCAAATCACAAATGGCTTGATCCAAAATTCGCGACGGATTGCTTCTTTTTGTGCATACACTGTCACCATCTGTCAGTGATACCGATGACTCGTAAATACCAGCGTCTGGTACGTGCAGTCCGTGAGTTACAGCATGTCATCGAGGAGGTGGAGAGAACCGAGTCCGAGTGGCGTGGCCAGATGGACGAGCATCGGAACAGGCTGCTGCTGGAGCGATGGCGCTCGCAGATCGACCGAATGCAGAAGAGTCGTCTGTGTATTGAAGCGATGCTGATGGATCCGCCATTTCTGTCACAGTGCCTTCAATTTTATTCAGCCGTTTCGCGATTCTTGCTTTCAATCATCATGCCATCGTCTCATTCTCTGCTGCCTCTTCCTGACGAACCGCCAATGACGTTTGCCGCGCTTCCCGAATATTATCTGGAAGATATTGTTGAGCTCGTATTGTTTGTGATACAGACCTACCCGCCAGCCCTCAATGAGCCAACAGCTGACGACATTTGGACTCTGTTTATCGTAATGATCTGCAGTGCTCACTATGTGACAAACCGATATTTAATTGCCAAGCTGATTGAGGTGTTGTTTGTAGTGAATCCCCAAGTCCAGCCAGCATTACAGAGACTGAGTGACCGTTTGCTGATGGATCCACTTGCTGTCGACCATCTTGTGCCGTCGCTAATGAAATTCTACTCGGACGTTGAGCAGACAGGCGCGAGCAGTGAATTCTATGACAAGTTCAGCATCCGCTACCATATCAGCATAATCTTCAAAGAGCTGTGGAGCATGCCGGTGCACAAAAGCCACTTCATCGACGTGGCCTCGTCGGGCCAGAACTTCGTCAAATTTGTCAACATGCTAATGAACGATACAACGTACCTGCTGGACGAGAGCATGGTGACACTGAAGAGTATCCGTGAGCTGCAGGATCTGATGGACAACAAAACAGAATGGAGCCGACTGACTCCCGACGTGCAGCAGGCAAAGCAGAAGCAGCTTAGCCAGGAAGAACGCCAGTGTCGATCTTACCTGACTCTTGCTACAGAGACGGTCGACATATTTCATTACCTGACCGAGAGCATCCAGGAACCGTTCCTGATACCAGAGCTTGCCGATCGTTTAGCGGCAATGCTTAATTACAACTTGCAGCAACTCTGTGGACCAACGTGCAATAACTTGAAGGTACGAACGCCAGAGAAGTATGGCTGGGAGCCAAAGAAACTGCTGGACCAGATGACTGGCATATATCTACACCTAGGACGCAGTCCACTCTTTGCTACGGCAGTTGCCAATGACGAGAGGTCATACAGTAAGGAATTGTTCGACGATGCTGTCCGGCGAATGCAGAGGGCTTGCATCAAAACTGAGACAGAGATAGAGCAATTTCAAGAGCTTCGGGATAAGGTTGAGAAGATCGTCGTCGAAAAGCGCATGGCGGAAGTTGACTATGGAGAAATCCCGGATGAATTCCGAGACCCGCTGTTGACTACACTGATGACTGATCCGGTAATCTTGCCAAGTGGCGTCATAATGGACAGGCCGATAATCATGCGACACCTGCTGAACTCTCAAACAGATCCTTTCAACAGGCAGCCGCTGACTGAATCCCAGCTAGAGTCAGCAACGGAACTGAAAAGTCGTATCCACGAATGGATGAGAAGCATGCGCCAGAACAGTAGTCGCAATTGATACAGTTTGGTGACCTTTGTCTGTTTAATCTGTGTGTTTTTGAAATATCGGGAGTACATTGATCATTACTTATACTCAGGCACAAGTATGCAGAGTGCGAATTGGCACAAAGTGTCAGTTGCCAGAGCCCAGAAGGGCAATGGAGACTGGAGAGTGTCATACTCCTTCCATATCAGGGTGAAGTCTGGGATGGCATTTTAGGTTGTGTTTTCAAGGATCATAAACATGAATGCGATCAAGGGGCTGTCAGCTCACTTGCAGAAATTTGATCAGCAAACGGGGTTGTCATATCAAGGTATCAGGGGGAGTTCATCGGCGTAACTGTCATCAACTCGCAGCATGAAACTGTCACAGCATTTGTGTTTTTCTGCTTAGTAAATAGTAATGGAACATTTTTTGCTAATTCTGAGTGAAATATGCGGTTTATATATTATATGCTTGTAAGCCAAAGAGCGTACAGTTTTTGTTACTGTACAGAAGGCATTGTTTATAAGAATTCTGTTGGATTTGCAATTTCAGTGCTAAGTTAATTCATTTGATAACCCGTAATTATCAGTTGGTACATTCATATGAACAACCAAAATTTTTTTCTTTGTTCCTTTTTTGACATTATTTCCAGCTGTCCAATATGGAATTAGTGGCCGTCAGCTAACAAACTGTACAAACCAGTAGACGATTCGCCCAAGTGACCGTTATTGTCAGTTGTCGTGATGGTTGGCGTGTATGGTTGCGTCAAACGTCCAACTGTGCTAATTTCATGCTGCCATTGAAGATTTGCTTAATGTATGCTGACGTCGTGAAAATTTCGGTGGGAGTGTGGTCGTGCCAAATGTTTCTTCTCCCAGAGCCAGAGTTCTATGCCAAATGAACTGATTTTTAAGAAAATGTTCTACGATAGTGTGTGTTTAAAGGATCCGCATAGATTAGATAGTTCATCCGGTCCTAGTTTCCAAATGCAACAACTCTGAAGATTGTAACGTCACGAGTATGACGTCAAGAGTCACGTGACGTCACGGGTCCCTATTGGACATGAACTCCTAAATCGCTTAGTTTCCGATATATTTAGCATCAAAGTTGCAGACAAAAGTCACGTCGACTGACAGTAATGGTTGCTTAAAGCTTTAAACCTGCACGAGTTAATAGCCAGTCTGATTATTATTGTTTTTTTTGAACCCTCGGTACATATAATCCTAAGGGAGATTAAAAAAATTTGAAAAGTAAATACATAATTGGATACGATCATCAGTCTGTGCAGTCTGCAAACTGTCCTGCAAAAGGACAGCATTGAAGCGCTGCACCTAAATCGAAATCCTTTGGTACAGGAAGTTGGTCTCTCGAGCCTCGCCCGCGTTTTCAGAAGTCCTTCCAAGAATTTAAGAGTTAAGAATTTACTCTCTCTCTCTCTCTCCCCTTCCAAAATCATTATTAGATTATTATAATAATTATTATTATTGAGTGACTGCTGTTTACTCAACATACAGTACTGAAGTGAACTGGTAAAGCTGCTGACGTGTAATTATATAATTTTTTTTTCTTTTCAACACCATTCACTTAATCACTTAACTCTCCTGCATTTCAGGTATGTGCATGTTTGCTAAGTGAGTGTCTAGGCTTCGTATGCTGCTTTAAAAAATTTGAACTCTCCTTTGAAAACGAGATTGTTGTAAATGTGTGATTGGTATGTGAATGCTTGTACAGGTTAGCATACTTTATTTTGTCAGTGCCATTGTGCAATGTCAGCAAATAACTTTAACAGGTCACCTACACCTTATATCATAATAAAATGTTAGTACATTTGTAAATCAGATGTGGTGCATGCTACTTATAAATTCTTGTTCTTAAGTTGTTTTTTTGTCATTGCAAATACTCGTGTGATCAAATTTTTAAACTGAATGCCTTATGTCTGGATTAAAACTGAAGCTGTTTTGGTAAAACGTTACACCTGCAACAGTAATCCTGTACCTATCTGCTTTATTCAGAATAAAATGTTTACGTACACATGACAGCATATTTTAATTTCAAAGCACAGTCGTTATTAGTTGCTGATGGTCACATCACTGCGCACTTCACAATGAAATACAACTACAATCACAACTGTTTCACATCATATGTCTAACTAATAACTGATTATGTGTTATTCAACAGCAATTAAAAATATTCAAGCAACTGTAGTAGACCAAGACTTTCGTTTTGTTCTTATGCGCCTGTTAAATACTCACTCACCCACTCACTCACTCACTCACCAAATGTGCTTTTGGACAAAGACGAGGTTAGCATTAGAAATATGGAATTCTCAACATTTGTTGCCGTTTTTTAGTTGTCGTAAGCCACAAATTTTACTAGAACCTACTTAACATAAAGAGCAACAGTTTGTCCTGTGCTATTGAGTGCACATGTAACATCTTGACAAGTTCAGTTTTACTTTAGGAATTTTATACAAAATGAAGCACTCGTTGGCTAGCCTAAAATATTCTTGTTTCCAAAGTGTGTCTTAAATTAGCAGATAGCACAACGGTCTCAATTTTTCATTCATTCAGGCTAGTACGTGAATTAGTCATTGAAACAGAGCTAAATCACTTCATTTTCCAGTTCCTGCGTCAGAGCGTACAGATATAACACATCGTGTTGCTAACCTGTAAACACCAACAGCAAGTAGCTTCAAGTGCACAATGACTAATAACAACATACAATCACGTACACACAACAACTGAACAAAAATCACATATTGCCAGGACTTGTACACAACACAGTGCAAAGTGTTGCCAATTTTCCCACTAGCACAAAACAAACAAGAAGCCAAGCTGTCGCTAGGATAGGAGACCGTACTGCCTCACAGCACCTTTGGGGTCACGTGACGTCGTCGGTCACGTGACCATTTGATAGTCCATATGCCATTTCCTATTGGTGGTCCTTTGGAACCAAGCCTTTATCTCTGACGGTTTCCGAGATATTCAACGCCGAATGTAGCGCATTGGCATTGATACGACCTCTAAACGAAGGTCATTTTGGTACTAATCGATTTCTCATATACGACTTTATAGGCTGTCAATAGTAACTTTAGCTCTAGGACGCATCGTTTAGCCACAATACATTCCGTACAGACGGACGCAACACTACCAATAGCGCGACCGGTCGGCTAAAAACTGTTGGTCTGTGTTTTAGTATATAAATACATAATTCACAACTAACTGATTAGAAGACCTGGAGCAAAATATCTACAGAAAAATTAGAAGAAATGTAAGTTACATGTGATGCCAGTGATCGACATTACAGTATTCATTTCCAATTTCTAACAGACAAATGTGGCTCAGAAAAGTGTTACATTACATTCCACATTGTATAGTGCAGACACCTGTCGGGCACATGTCAAACCAAATAAACATAGACTTTTTACCACCTTATAGTCAAGCATTCTAGATTCTTGTTTTCCACAACAGAAGTGAAAGCAAAATTCACCTCAGGTCAGATATGGACAAATCACATATTTAAAGCCAGTACTGTAAAACCCAAAATTTTCGTGTGCCATTAATTTTGGCAGTTAAGAGCTATTAATTTTGGTGACCTTAATTTTGGCATTTTTCTTAGTAAACTACTAGTAATACAGCATTATTTATTGAATACTGAGGTTGCGAAATTCGCGAAATAAAGGGCACGCAAAAATTTCTGGTTTTACAATACCTCGCTGTATTTCAGAAATATACAACATATGAACTTTCTTATTTTTAGAAAATACAAACACTGTCAGACTGTGTAAGTCTGTAAGTTGCCCTTCACAGTCACTTCAGTGATCCAGTGTCTAAATTGGTAGCTTCTCAATATCTACAAAGGACATGAACGAAACTTAAGAATTCAATTGTAGGGAGATAGATTTTGACAAATATTAACTTACTGGCAATAAGATTTGCTGTCACAAAATAACTGCATGACACTTGTACGACCGCATCGCATGGTTTGTCAGCAATATCTACGTTTCTTGTTGCAAGAATGTCTTCAACTGTTAGTCACTGAAAACCCAAATTTCAGTCAAATGTTATCTGTTTACAACAAATTGGATTCACTGTATTCAGACTTATCAAGCTTATCTAGTTACATATTGGACTGCCAAGCACACACGAAAATAGCAAGGTTGTTTGGAAGACTAGCGGCAAATTTAAAAAGACACGTTACCTGCAACATGCCAAGCAATCACAATATCAAGGTAGGACATCACTTGTTGAAATGCTGTGCAATGAACAAAACTAACTGGCAACGCATCTAGAATTTAAAAAATCACTGTAATACAACTTGCTGCCATCTTCAATACCTTTAAGATTAAAATATCTATTTTGGTCGTTTGAAAATAAAAATGACATGGTAACATTATGAAGGCATACCAACCCCTTCAGCACTCACGAAGAAGATTCCAAAACTAGATTAAAATATGATTTCAGATGGGTTTTAAAAAGTTAAGTGTAGTCTTTCAGACGAGTCCGGTAAGAGGAGCAGCATAAGCAAACGACCACTGTACCTAGCCAGGTTTTCAGAGGCACAATGAGATTGCCACAATGTGCTGACCTCAAATATGTTCAATGTATCAACATCGCCTTATACACTGTGTCTCTACATGAAAACTGAAACATGCAAGCTCTATTGTACAGTCTTTTGAATATTTCTGCCAAATGTCATCAAAATCGGTAATTATAATTTTGAGCTATAGTGTTTCAAAGTTGGTGCATTTTTTGAGACACAGTGTAGTGCCATGATAAGCAATCTTGCAGAATGCGGAGACTCCAGAGACTGACTGTGCAAAGCCTTGTATACAACTAAACCACACTTGCAGCTGATCCTGTCAGTTAATCTCGGCCAATACAGTTTCTCATGCCCACACACGTGTCTGGAATAGTTTGCCGACAACTTCATGGCAATCAGGCATCAAACTTGGCAAATGTCAGTTCATTACTGACACTGCATTTAAATATCTGGGTACAATTCAATTCACTAAACTCGTCGCCAGAAAAGTGCTGGAGTGTACTCAGAACTGAGTACACTGCATCGCCACGACCATCAGCATCATTAATGCCGACAACTCACACATTTCTCACTCTACACTAATACACATTCCTCACAATTGCCATCAGCAAAACCTCTGCCATAAACAAACAACATACTCACATACTTGTAATACTGGCACAATCTCTTCCTTATGCCACAACAACAGAGGTTACAAATGGTTAAAAGGCACAGTACTACATCCTATGGCGGGAATATGACCGTTTCAGCAGTCAAATGAGTGGTACTGCAGTCGTTTCGGTACTGTTTACAAATTTTGTCATGCTGTTCAGTAACTTCAGTTAACAGCATCCTGTGTTTTTCAAGCAGAAAAACAGTGTTGTCTGGCAGCTAAATTAACGTGAAAAATCAACACACCAACTAGGCACCTACAACATTCATAGCAACATCCATTCAGAACACAAAATTCACATCTCCTTGGCGAAATAAACACCAGACAGCTTGCACTCATGTAACACATCGATGCCATTTTGTTAATGTGACATACAACATCTCTGCACAGCAATTTGGCAGCATATCAGTTAACTCTTTCGCGGCGGAATAAATTTTAATAACTATGTGCCATGGCAGAGTTTCAGGACTGGACCGACGGCGACTTTAGTCCCCTCCCAACGTCATCCCAGTGGTCGACTATAGTCGCCTGCCGCCTTGAAAGAGTTAATTCTGCCACGAAATTCCAAGTCATGACCTTGGAGGCCACTAATGTTGGCTGAGTGGCTGTAGTTGTGTCTGGCCACGTCCATTCAGCAAGGATATGCTGCTGGCTGCCTTCTATTGCTTGCAGTCATCTACTGTCTGTATCATCTACAGTGCAAGTCATCATGAACTTATCAACCGAAAACATTAGCTAATAATTATGTACAAGTCCTCAGCGTTCTTCATTACAGTTTAAATGATTCACCGATCACCGCACAATAAACACGTCGACAACCTACAGGAAATCTTATGTTATTGTTATTAGGCACAGCAAGTTTGTTGTAGTAGAAAATTATGTTGCTAGTTAGGAAAGTTGGATTTCAGTGACTTACTCTGGGTCACTCCAACCCCAGAAAGGGGTCTCCAGCCAGCAACTGCTATCAAATTCGGCAACAAGTCTTGTCAGGTCCAGCCAAGGTGGTGCACCACCCATATTTTGACAACCACCTCTATTTCGTTACAAAAACAGTTCCTTCTCGAACCACTAAATTTGGCAGGATGACCCAACACAGGCAGGCAATGAATACAAGTGTTCGACCCTACTCTCACCAATGATTTGCAATGCCCACAAACCCATTTTTCAAATTTATGATATATCCAAACGCAAATCGTTTGACCTAGAGCTACTAAAATGGCAGGATGGCTCGTGAAGTCTAGGTAACACCAATGTAACCCTCACACAGTGGGGTTTTACCTAGGCAACATTCCCAGGATAAACCCTTTTATAAGTGCCTTTCTAGTTAAGTCTTTGCTTATTGGCACAATGATAATCAAAACATTAAATACATTCATTAAATGCAGTCATTTCAATATTATTACGTTATTAACCAACCACTGCATCCAGCAGATTGCTCTATAGTTCAATCATGGTCTGATACAACTGAAGCATGCTACCAGTACATATATTATGCATCAAATGGCCAGCGTTTCTCAGCAATGGAACAACGTCTGTACATTAATAACATGTTATGAGGCCATTCATATACGGCACGTGAACAACAAAATATGCAGAATGCAGATGGGGAGGGAGTGGCAGCAATGTGCATAAAATATGTCAACATTAAAACGAACTGTTATTCTATGCAAAGGCCAAATGCAGACAACAGAAGATGGGACAGGGGGAAATTTCTGCTACTAGTTTTATGCACACATCCACATCGATCGGCATTAAATTAACCGAGAGCAATAATGACTACTAGTATGGCTTGTGTTCAGTTGGCCCAATATTCCCGAGGTTTACCAGCACTCCCAAGACCTCGCAGACACAGACACAGAACATTGGTCTGGTACAGTGAGTATATCACATCATATTAACAAAGCAGCAGCATGATCGGCGCCTGTCAAGCAAAATACAAATCAAACTCAGTACTGCACATTCCACAGACAACGGTCTCAACACGCACAGACAAGCCACGCTGCGTTTATTTACAGAACTGGTGAGACGGGGTGCCAGCTTCACGATGCTGTTACTAGCTTGCTCTGTTGCAGGCAAGCCTTGCGCTGTGGTACTGTCTCTGGTGTTGGAATCTCACTCCCCGTCGATGGCTCTACGTCGCCCATTGGCATCAACAGCTTGTGACCTGCGGGTGCCGTCGGCAACTTTGGTGCCGGACCGGACTTGGCCTTCGCCATGTTGTAATCACCAGAGTCAAAGTACTTGGTCTATAGAAATCAATTCATTAAAAATGCATTACATACATGCATTACATGCATTACATACGCTCCAATGTTCAGTCACTCAATGGCTAGTCACGTTATAATTTCAACCGCTGTACTTCAAGATTTTTGTACTAATGCCGTTCCCTAACATCCATGCTTTTGTACATATTCGTTTAACCAAACAGTGATCAGTGACGGAGAAAAATCAATTAAAGCTACTTCGCTGCAAATCAATTCAATCCAATTAACTTACATGACCTATTCTTTACTATTAACACCTACAAATTGGTCTATTACATCACACATCACAGCACACACATACACATATACATTGTTACACGAACTGTTCATGTGTTTAATGCAACTGATGAGTGAAACTGAGATATTTGCATATATAATTACACGCTTTATCACCATTGCTCGCAATAGTATGATATTATGTACTGAAAAGACGGAATGAAACAAAAAACTAACCCCCTTTGACAGTCGTTTCTGTAATAAGGCTGAGGCTCCACGGCTTTTGACGTTAGGGTATTTGGCTCTCAACTCTGCTTCCTGAGCCCGTTCAACCTGTGCTTCACTCTGCAATAAAGAAGCAAACAACGCATATTGTACATGTACACTCTCACAGATCAACAATACATCCAGACGACAACTGCTGGAGAGAAAGCTGAGTGTTGCAGCAAAATGTAGACACATACTTGTTCACTACTTGCAAAGACACCAGGCAATGTTAGAACAAGGAAGCTGTGCTAGTGCAGAGAACACCATGTGAAGCAAAGGCAGTGTATCCAAGTGATTGGATGTGAAAGCTTAATTACATTTTTGTACTACAATGCTATGAGGAATACATGCAGTATGCGAACGTGACCCAATTGGTGAATTATATTTTAGGTGTAACGTGAGAAGTATTTCAAACTTTGCTGAAGATCGCTTATAATCACTGCAAATACTATCAGCCATTTCCACTGTTTAGATTCTCTAAACTATGTAAACAAAGAGCTGTGCTGTCGCCAGGAAACCGTGTAATGTAGATGAAATGAAAAATGGTGCAAGTATTATTTATTTATTCAAAATACATGTAGCATGTTAACATCAATACATAAATTACATATAGCACAATAACAACCAGTCATAGACAAACTTCATTCTCAGGCAGGATACTTTCTGACAGTCAAATTCAGTGGATAGTGAAGCACCAACAAACTAAAATGTTGATGTACAGAAACAAAAAATGCGAAACAGTCAGAAATAATTTCACAGTCATAAGAGTACAATGTCTTTGATACAAACCTGCATCATGGCTGTTGTATTCCTTTCCTTGTTCACTTCTTCTGTCACGGAATCAGCGCTGTCCTCAACGCCCGTGCCTGCCATCTGTTAACATAGAATAACTGAGTATGTATAATAAATAATACACATTTCTACAAGTTACCAGTTTCAGTGGCATTCGCTGTATGATGTGATTGGTGAGCGATGACTGGAGGTTAAGTGGAACAAATCTTGCAAGACACTGCTATGATGTTCTCTTATAGAAAAATGTACTTACGTGACAGTTGACATACAAGTTTGTAAGGATGCAATCCACTGAGCAAACTATTTACTCCATTTACTGTGTGAGTGACATGGTCACGAGTGGGATGACTGAAGATTCATGGGTGCTATCACATGTGTGGTAACTAGAAGCGTGACTTGATCCGTATTTACGATAATTTTATTTTTTTTGCAATTTTAAATAAATCTATGTTCGGCTTCTTCTCGTTCATACGCAAGTACGTGACGGCATCAAAACACTGCAGATGGTCGCACGTCACCGACCGACAGGGAACCTTCATTCGTATCTTACCCAGCTACATACACACAGATTTCTCTCAGTCACTCCACACAGCCGAGCAGACCAAATCTGTCGTTTAAAGCCGACGCTGTCACACAACTGGGTCAAACACAACCATAAGTTCATTGATAAATAATTACGCACATATCTCTTTGTTGACAAGCTAAAAGTTGAACAATTAAGCATGTTTAATGTATCATTCTGCAGTATTGCTTTCACATCCACATTATTTAAATTAACAGATCCAATCTCTCATAAGTCCTAATCTGACACCACGTACTCAAGTAGTAATGTATTTCATTTATACAGTGTTGTGACATCCTCAAGAGGCCACATACCATGATTAAAGAATTTCAAACCATAAACCATTATTCACAATATTGCAGTAAGGAGAGCATTCTTAATGCATGAAGAATTAAGAATGGTTATCACACATTGAGACGGAGATATATGTCATAAATACAGTGTTCTGACATCTTCAGGTGATGTCAAACCACACTGGGTCACTAACTTTTAACTTAGCCTTTCGCTCAGCGAATCACTCGCAGAGCGAAAGCTTAAGCTAAATGCTAAATTCTGGACTTAGACCAAAGTTCAACTTAACTTTGGACTTAGACTTGAGCGAAAGTCAAAAAGTAAAGTGACTTAAGCTATCTCTTCCATGCAAATTCGACCGACTTAAAGTCAGTTAGTTCGGCTTAACTTCGGTCTAAGTATGTACTCAGACCGAAATTTCGGTCTAAGACTTTCGCTCAGCGAAATCACTTTACTTTTTGACTTAAATCTGTACTTAGACCGATCTTTAGCTCAGCGAAAGGCTAATTCAAAAGTTAAAGTGACCCATTATACGTTTTAGGGTTATGGTGTCAATTTCAGATGACCAATAGCCTTTGTACTAAGTCATATACTATGCTTTGCTTATCATACAGATGATGCAAGTTGATGTTGACATTTGGGTTGCTCTGTGAAAATTCTACACCTAACATCCATCGGACTATGCTACAAAATGTTTTAGTGAGCAATCGTTATTCTGATTAAATTAATAACAGGAAAAATCCATATCGGGTATAGACAGATACACCTAGTCACTGAATAAGCAGTAAAAGCAACAAACTGCAGGATGTCACGAAACACCGCACCGCGCCATGTCGTGCACCTCGCTGAAATACATGCTTGGGTTTTAACTGAATATTCAGGAAACGTTGAGGAAACGTTGAATACGTCCAATAGGGCGATCTGACGAAGGGGTGACACGTCCAGTTATCCGCCGTTCGCATCTACTAGTAATGCGGTGTGCGCGGTGCGGTGTTTCGTCACACCGCAAACTGCAACAGGAATCCATAAAAGGGTGTCTGTAAATACTACATCGGCCCCATCGGCGACCTGTCTTTGTCGACTGCCACAGCCGCCGGCTAGGAATCGACCGTCAATGTACTCATTCTTTGCACAGAAATGATAATGGCCTATTGTCATTTTGGGCTCTGTCGTGACTGCGGGCTAGGATGCTTTAGTGAGTCGCTGTTGGCTGATATACGGAGGCTGTCAGTGGCGGCAGTGGTGTTCTTGTATCAAATGACTGTTTTTTTTTACAACAAAACACAACAGCATCACTTTTGGAACTTTATTTTAATGACTCAATGCAAACTGTGTACGCGCGCGGCGGCGCCGGCGGTGGCAGTCAACAAAGAGAGGTCGCCGATGGGACCGATGTAGTATTTACAGACACCGCCCATAAAATGTAACACTGACCCTACCTAACCTTATCTCCTAACCCTATACGGACCCACGACCGTAAAATTTGGTTGCCTATGCACGTATCTATGTTTACCGGATATGGATTTTTCCTGTAATTAATGGTCTGTCACTACCCGGCCTTCACGATTATTAGGCCGAAGTACAGATCGAAAGTTAAGTCACTGTGTTTGTCTGTAGTTAAACAGTAGGGGCATAATGTCAAAGGGGGAAACGTCCATGAACTGTCGTCGGCATTTTGCCAGTTTAAATATCTGCATTTCTGCACCTCCGCATTATACCCGGGTCTGTCACGTCCTGAGGATGGCTGTATGCCAATGACACTTCATGGTAGTGGACTTTTAAGCTAGCGACTAATGTGATTCCAAGCGTCCATCTCTACAGCAATAAGCCTGATAAAAGCAGCAGCATAAACCTTTATAAAACTTTATTATATCTGACTTTACGAATTCCGATCGATAAAAATCTATTTTTAGAATAATAAACTGGAACAACTAATTCACGTAATAGACTGGTTCCGGTCCGGAAGTTCTTTAAAATGGTGGAAAATTCCACATGTTTCAAACGTAACTTCGTCAGTACAATCACTGAAGAGATGTCATTAAGACCGAGACAACACCAACATCATTGTGCTGTTACTCACTTCCATGAGTTATCAATCATCAGTGAAGGTACGCTTTTAGCCGACCTTACTAACGGTGTTGCGTCCGTCGTCGTCTGTCTGTGACGTTATGTATTGTGGCTAAACGGTGCGTCCTAGAGCAAAAGTTCCTATTGACAGCCTATAGGAAGTCGTACCTATATAAGAAATCGATTGGTACCAAATGAATGACCTTGACGTTTGTTTAGAGGTCGTTCAAGGTCATGTCAACAATTGCGGTATCTATATCTCCAAAACTACGTGAACTATAGACTTCAAATTTGGTAAGCGGCTTTGACTTACCATTGCTATTTGACTGTAGGGTTCTGCATATAGTCTACTAGCTGTGAGGCAGTACGGTCGGCTATCCTAGCGACAGCATGGATTCTTGTTACCCGCGCGAGGCTATGCTAGTGCGGGTCTTTACGAGAGCAACGAGTCTGTCCGTCTATCACACGCCGGTATTGTCAAAATGAAGAAAGCCAGCGTCATGATTTCTTCAGCACCTGGTAGCACCACGATTCTAGTTTTCTGACGCCAAATTTCATGCCGACATTCTAAGGGGTTCCCCCCCGAGCAGGGACCTCAAACAAGGATGGGTGAGAAAATTCAGCCATTTTTTGCAGGTGGAATATGTTAGTGTCTAGCTTACATTCCCAAATTGACATACAGAAGGAAAACCTACATTAACTAAAGCCTTCTGTAGTCTCAGGGCGGTAGGTGCTTTGTCGAAGGAGGTGGCATCAGTTCTTCCTTGTTGTCTCCACAGTCCACATCTTTATATCGCTAGAATGTGATTAACTTTTGAGCCGAAAGAAAGAATATCCGGAATGCTTAAATCTTGCAGCCTTTTACATTAACTTCACCATGCTGTGAAAACAGCATGGTGTAGCCTTAGCTATTATTGCTAAGCAGCCAGCTATTTTGCTTAAGTCAATTTTGTGCATTTTTTTCACATTTTATATCCACCGACATTATCACAGCCGTAAAGTTTTTATTTCACTCACAGTGTACTTCAGACAGTTAAGTACCAGTTTCAGTTTTGAAAATAACTTGTTCATAAAACTCATCTCACTATCATTGGACTGTGGTTTGGACACATGATAGATCTCACGACCTGTCATGGAGACATGACAGATCTCACAATCACCAAAGGAAACTATGAAATATCAGTGTTTTACCGCTGCAGAATCACACGAATTACATTGATTGATTTTCCTACGAAACATTACCTTTAAAGCATAAATTCACAATAACTCAAGCACTGAAAAATGACATAGCTGTGTAACCTGAATGGGGTTCGACTGTTACCACATGAAAATCAACACTGAAGGATAACAAAGTTGTGACATTATATGAAAAGATTTGGGTACTAAACTCGACCATTTCACCGGCAAATAATGAAAAACAACACGTGACTATTATCCACGTGTAACGTAATGACCACATTTTTCTTAGCCAACAAGAGCTATTCACAGATGCCGATTATCAAGCACATAGAAAGGCTGATTGAATGACTAACAAACCAATTAAGTGTTTCACATACGGAACATAGAATAAACAACGCATTACGGCAGCAGTCCACAGCAGACTTGGCCAGAAGTTAACAACTGATACTGCAATTACTCAGAATCGCTAAGTGAATATCACTGGCTAACTCACTCTAGCAGAATAACAGACCAAAACATTATCTCAAATTTTAACTACGCACATCTGTAGAAAATCTTGCTTCAGAGTAAACCCAGCAAACTTCTGATCAGAACGTGAGCTGGGAAAGCAGGTCAGTGTAACAAGTTCAAAATGGCAACAGTACAACGTATCAACATCAACAAGACCACGGTCGGGTGTGTGTAGATCCAAAAGCCGTAGCTTAGAGTCGCAGACAGCTGGCTTACAATCCTTATGGCTTATGGTGGGCTTAGAGGTACAAAAAAAATTAACCTTAGCAAATTAGCACAGTCATGTCAATATATTGTATACCATGCCATCCAACACAGACAATCAATAGTAAAGTCACTGTCTGTGATCAAATTAGCATTAGTATAGTAACAGTATAGTCACTACACCGTGTCCCAAAAAAACATGTGACCACATTTTCTACAATAACTTTTTTGGCATAGTTAGTAGCAAGTCTATGCGTCATCGAAAGCTGGTTTCATTTCCAACCTCACCTATGTAGTGAGTCAAAAACTGTTGGTCAGCAGTAGAGGTCATGAGCTTCACGTATGCGAGGTAATTTGAATTAGACTGTGCAGGTCCACTGGTCTGTGCATAATCCACTCGAGTGTAGTAAAGCAAGTTTTAATGTTATGTACACTTTGTAATGCAATATTGACAATTCAGAAAGCATAAAGGTTTAAGCTGTGGCAGCTTATTTATGACTTCAATTTTTACCGGCTTGGCTAAGCTGGCAGCAGTTTATGGCTTATAACATTCCCTAGCAGCTTACTGCGATGGCTACGAAGTCTGGGTTTGTGTGCAAGATTTATAATAAAATTAAACCCAAAAGACACTAATTTGGGTGTACAGACTGCATTAATATCGCAGGGCGTTCCACCGCTAGGGGGTGTCAAACAATGGTGGGGTGGAGAAAACAATATATTTTCGAGCAAAAAATGTCAATATCTCGAAAACGGCAGGAGATATACGTCCAAAGTTACTATTAGTGACTAACAGGAAGTTGCATATATGCTTCCAACTGGCACCAAGATTGATAACCTTGGATGACCTTGCACTGCTATAAGTTCGAACTTCCGGAGAATTTCGCGAGATTTCGCAGATTTGGGAGGCAACAACTGCTAAACGAATGAAGATAGACCGGTATTGTCAGCGATAGCTTTGTAAGCCACTGAATGTACTGTTCAACATTTTGTTCCTTGCACTGATTTGCCATAGATTTCTTCGCTAGGGTCCTTTATACATGCACTGGTGTCACGCATTTACCTTAGTGTCAGCTAGGCTGTCTTGTATATTTTTGTTTACAATTTGGACAAGAATGAATGAAGCTATTGTTAGGCAAATGTGAACTAACTCGCGTGGCAGCTTATGATCGACTGCTGCAATACAATTACCACAGTCACCTCGAGTAGTCAATATCAAAGGGACCACTCACTACAGCTATGCCTATACAATACATCAGTCAGACTGGTAGCACAGCATCAGTGATGAGACGTGCCATTGTTGTCATTGGTACTTGACTGATAGCCGTAATTGTTCGCAGTCGGTGTAACAGTAAACGCACTGTAGTCCATCATACCAGACATTGTCGACATGAAGTCAAACATTGCCCCATTTGGCGGCATCTGCATGTGGCCGTAAGCCGCAGGTCCATATGGCACCGACGGATACGGCATGTAAGCCATGGTAGGCATGGCCGGCGGGTAGCAATATGACGGCGTTGTGCTCCGCAGTGAAACCGGTATTTTGGGATAGGGGGTATACCCAATAGCGGTAGGTGGCATCGGGGGTGGGGAGAGGGGAAGGGG
>Ga0056129_1000086_pt1 | contig 19051 bp, 10 predicted proteins | sample WorMetLIZISLAND1_FD_71118 | JGI IMG/M metagenome (GOLD analysis project Ga0056129, IMG submission 71118) | Marine gutless worms symbiont microbial communities from Max Planck institute for Marine Microbiology, Germany - Olavius loisae LIZARD... ...
TAAATATGGGGCGAATTGGTATCGAGTTACAGTCAATTCGCCCCACTAACCATCTCGCCCCACTTAGCAATCAACTCGGCCCCAGGTAAATATGGAGCGAGTTTGTACTTTGTACTACTTTGTATCCAGTGTTGTCAGCTAAACTTAGCTAGCCTTTTTAGTAAACTCGGCCAAAAAAATCGGATGATGGGCCCCAAAATACCTCACGTGCGACTTAAAGGTTCAGTCCTGATTCGCCGAAACCCAATTTGCCGAAACGCTAACCCCAACCCTAACCCTAAACCCTAATTTTGGCGAATCGGGTTTCGGCGAATCGGGAAGACACCGACTTAAATTCTCTGCTAGTTTTCATTAATTATCCGACTAGTTTTTGTTAATTATCCGACGCTAGACACGGTGCGAACGATTAACTCGCTGCTCGGTGTTTCAGACGGCGGTAACTGTCGAGTTGATTTCAGAGGCAAGTTTACAACAATAGACTGCCTTAATCTTACTTAGCTCAAGCAACGTTTCACAGTTCCTTACACCTTGATTGTTCTTGAGTAGTTTAAATTTATTTCACCAGAAAATAACGGCACTGTGGCACAATTGGACGTTACATACGGTAAGATTTTTTTCACAAGATTGTGAACCACATTACACCGTAAAGAACGAAAGAACGTAAAGAACGAAAAATGTAACTTACTTTACTCCGTTTTCTTGTGCTGTTTTTTGTTGCAAACTACATCTTCCTATTTTGCGTATTGCGTGGAAATGGTTCCAGTGTTATGTACTTAGCGGTCGTCATTGTCATTGTGTTGCTTCAATTTAATTTCGGTGGGGTGAGTTGGTAGGCTAGTGGGGCGAGTTCGTTGTGTCACAATGAAACACCTGGGGCGAGTTGGTCGGGCGAGTTGACATTGGGGGCGAAATGACTGATTACCCTCCAGATTATGAAAGTTTGCAAGTTCTGAAGATTCACTGAATTTGGTCATGTTAAATAACTGCACATTTATTTTGCCAGATAATGAGAATTTAGGCCCACTTGTGCAAGGACGGGTATACTTTTTTGCAGATGCACAATTGCACACAGTACGTGACATATTTTCTATGATGTTTGGATTATGTTTCTCTTGTTACTGTAGAGGTTGTTGTTTTGTTTTGTTGTCCCGTCAGGATGGGTTAAGAAACAAAAACGCTATCTACTGATATTTGCCTGTATTGTCAGCGTGCTTTGGATTCTCTTCTTCTGTTACTACAACTACAGAACTCTGACAGTTTCTGGGAAGAATTTTCAGCATGAATTTCACACCAGCAAAGATGATACTCGTGGAATACATCGTCACTTCTACAACGAGCAGAAACGATCAAGTCTGAAGAACGATAGTCAGATCACTGTGCTGGATGTGCACAATGTTAACGATCACGTTAGAGAACGTACATATACAGACAATACATCATATAACAGACTGCTATTAACTGTTCATTCACCCCTTGCTCCGATTCTGCACAATTACAGTCGTTTTCGCGATGACGTTCGACGCCATCAGTATTCTAAATCTCATGATGAAAGCGATCCTGTTAAGTTGTTACCGGGTTGGCTGCGATCAGATCCTTCAGTGCAACAGTTACTTGCTGCACGGAATGTTTCTCAGCCGTCTTTGAAGCACAGAGTAACGGAGGACATTGACACTGCAGCTCAGTCTGTACTGACATTACCAAAGCCGATGAGCACTCCAATGCTTGCCAGTGCACGTAAGCCGTCGGGATTCTTCGACATAGATATTCAGCATTCGGCAGATAGATACGGACGTGTTGTGCTGAGCGTTGTCGATTCTGGTTACGTTAACTTTGCTGTCAACTTTCAGCGATTGTCAGTAGACACCGTCGGACTAGAGAATTTTTTATTCATATGCACAGATCAACAGGCAGTTGTCATGCTTCAGCGGAATGGCATTGCGTGCTCTTACTTTGAGGAACCAGCTGCAATACAGGTTGTGTGAGTATGAATTCTCAGTGATGTACAGTGGCATAACATAGAATGCACTATGCAGTATATGGATTGGAACCATTTATATAATGACTGAATGTGCAACCCTAATGTAACTGTAGTCACTCAAACCTCTTAGAGGCTCTGCAAGCTATAACAGAGTAAATGATCACACCGTCTGCAGGTGTACAGATGTTATAGCCAACACGTTAGCTGGAACTTCTCCCATGGTAAGGAGTTTCCTATTCTTCAGTCTTCACCACATACATGCCTGGCAGAGAGGAGCAGTTCTGATTTTCACTATAGTCAGATCAGCAGATGCCAATTGAGAGCCACTACAGTACATGGCAGTACAGCAGACTTTTGGACTCCAAATAAACTCAATTTGTGCTGCAGATTGCCTAATGATACTGTTTTGTTTAAAAGTACTGTGTATTTAACTGGTTGACATATGGTGAATATGAATTACAGAATGATTCCGATGACCTTCTAATGACTTTGGAGACTAGGAGACATCCCAAACTTTCCAGTTTATCAGATTCACTCATTAGCAGGAGGAGTTTATTTTTTATGTTATAGTACCTACTACCATTGACAGAGGTAACATCACACAATGGGTACGTTCCCGTATGACGTTGCCTGAAGTTTGGGAATACTTTATATTACATCACAAGTACTGGCATTGTTGATGCTGCAACTGCTGATGTCACATGTTACTTTTGTCGATGTAGTAGTAATTTCTGTCCAGTTTCTCGTATCTAGTGTTAACTCCTGTGGCTTTCATTCTAGCTTTTTGTCACAGCAAGACCAAGCAGTCTGTGCTAGATTGGATTTTTAAGGTCTTGTAGTGGAATACTCAGTATTAGAACAGTGTAATTTTTAGCTAGCTGCAGCTTTGTAGATAGATACCAGTAACTTGAACAAAGACGATGAGATATGTAGTTGTTAATCTGGTTTTCTTGTTTTAAGTTTTCTTGTCATTTGCATTTGGCAGAATATCATGACAGAGAAAGCAGTGAAAAAGCCAAGTTTGTCTTCAGTGGCAAGTGACTTTGGTACGGTCGATTATTTCCGCAAGTCAAACACGAAGACAGCTGTTGTTCTACATGTGCTGAAACGTGGGTACACAGTTCTAATGGTTGATCCTGATGTAGTTCTGTTCAGGAATCCATTTCCATACTTCAACTGTACATTGTGTGATGTTCATTTCCAAATGGATCGTGATATGCACAACAGGTATCTGAAGCAATGTCACTTTTTATATATTCTGCCACATGTACAGATACACCAGGTTAGTCACCATTTATAAAGCCTGCCAGAATTAAAGCAGAGATTAGGCAGCCTTAGATCATGCCACGATTGCAGCATCACAATCTGACAGATTGATTGTAAGTTTACAATCAGCTCAGTATTTGTTCTTAGAAAGGAGTCTTACCTGTAGCGTTAATCTCGTTTTCTAATCGAAACATGAAATCTCAGCCAGTGTTTGAGCTAGTTTTGTAAATTTCAAACTTTCATTGTAACAGAGTACTCGAATAGCAAACGCTTAGCAAATAAGCCAGTGTTGTTAAACCTAGTACGGTAAATCAATATTGTTGGCAGCCTGGTAGGACAGAGAATTGATTCTTCTTGTTTTAAAGATTGAGTTTTTGCTCATAATGTGAAAATACGATACGATAGAAGAGTTTAACATGGACTCGAAAGCTGAATATACAGCTTAATCTAGCACACGTAGCCAGAAACTAAAACAAACAGCAGTGCCCCTTTAATTCAGTACAGGTTAAGATCCATGAAGGCAGTCCGGAAAAATGGACTGTTTTTACTGTAAAAATTTTATCTCTTAAAATTACAATGTACATGATTTACACATTACTGTTCAGCAATTATCATTCATGGGCTTTGTGCCAAATTTGATTAAAAAAATTTGTGATCAAGCGTTTCTAAGTGAGAGATAAAGACGGCTGGGTTTTTCGGGACAACCTGTGCAGTGATTAATGTTGATGATTACTTGTGTTTCAGTGGTTTTGCATTTGTTCGACCAACTGCGTCGTCCGTTCGACTGTACAAGACTGCATGGGATCTATACATGAAATATCACAAGGCACATGACCAATCATACATTAATCTCGCCCTGGACAGACTGAACGGAGACAAGAGAAGAGCCCCACTTGTACGAATTCATCAACTGCCACGAAGCCTGTTTCCGTGTGGAGTTTACTATTTTGAACATCAACATCGCACGTTTGAGAACAAGCCGTCGTGTGTGGAGTGTGTCATGGCTCATAACAATTACTTGGGAAGTGTTGCTGCAAAGGTAAAGATTCATTGAAGCTATCTGCCTGCAGATTGATATGAGATGACAACAGTGTTAATTCATTCGTAGAATCGTAGCCTTTAATGCAGTATTTACATAGCAACAGTGCCGACTTATCAATCTGAGTGTGAAAGATGTTCAAAGCTATCTTAACATATTTTCGAAATCAGTTTAATGCAGTTATTATTGGATGCATAATTATGGTTCTGTATTAACAGTGTTGGATTATTGTGTGCTCAGTAGGAGCTATATTAGGATCTTAACAATGAACAAATGCAGAGCATCATCGAACTGTAATTGTCAGAACCAGCAATTCAGATTTTACGAATATCTTGGTCTCACACAATGATTATGAATGAGAGATCCATCTATCTTTCCATTTTACATTAGCTATTGGAGCTTTGTTTTTGCTTCTTTTTCACTACATCCAACTTGAATGGCACTGTATAGCCTAATTGTGCTGATGTGCCGTTAATAAACTACTCACTCACTCACTCAGATCCAAGATGAAGTCAAATCACAAAACGTCCTCAGTAGCTGACGAAAGCCAAGGCTCCAGCCGGTACCTTGTCCACTTTGTCCACAGTTCATCCACACTCTATGCCGTGCCTTACAGGAGTCCATAAATACATAAGGTCTGCATACTACTGTGTACTTTAGTGTGGCCAACGTTTTAATGTTTGTTGTTGTTGCAGATTTACAGATTTAAAGAGAATTTGATGTGGACCATTGATGACAATGGTTACTACTCCAACCCGACGGCACGCTATATCACCTACGACAACCCGTCGTATTTTGGCCCAAACACGACAATGTTTGAGTTGGAGGTGTTGAAATCGGCGCTAGCCATCGCCGTGGCCAGCAGCCGCGTGTTAATTCTTCCGACATTCCACTGCTGTTCAGGCTGTGTTGTAGGTTCTCGGGCTAAATGCAGTGCTCCACACTTCCGCTGCTCCTTGCTTTCTGTTCTTCGGATACGTTCATTCGACCGCGTTTTTGGCAGTCGATATCGCGAGCACAGTTTTCTAAAGAACAGGATTGTGCCCGATACTGTTAAACGTGGTTTATCTAGTCGGCCAGTGCTTATCAACGCGTCAGCCTCACGAGACATTTTGCAGTCGGTAGATAAAAATGCTGTAGAGTTACTAACTGTGTCTGATTACTCTCATGGTGCTAGTCTGCTGGAAGTGGTCCGATGGTTGTCACGGCATAATGACACTGCGGTAGTTAGATTCCATTCCCTCTATGGCAGCTCCGTTGACTGGGCAGCTGATGCCAAGTTTGGTGGTAAATTACAGCGTTGGTTCAATGTCGCGTTTGATTGTTGCGAGTATCAACAGTGGGACAGTAATATGCTGAACCTGGCAAAGATGTGGCCTGGGCGAAACTCAACTAAGCACTGAAACTAGTCTGTGACAGTGTAAATTTTCATCCCTATCACTGGACGTTTTAAATACGTAGATATACAGTAGTCTTGACTGTTCTTTACAAAACAAGATTCATGGCCATAATGATGATCTGAACTGTCAGACCTTAAATCGTTCATAAAGTGCAGTTCATATTACAGCGATTTAGTTTACAAGTGTGCAGTACAGTGTATCAGTATGATATTAGTGACCAAAGTATAATTTGCCAAATGTTATATTATTATATAAACATTTTATAGTAGGACTTCATTCTCCGTAACCAATATATGAAACTTTATAAATTTCTGCATGCAATTTTATAATGACAAGGCTTTGAGGCCGAGGCCGAAATTTGGCCTCGAGGACATGACGTCTGGTTTACACACGTTAGTAGTTTGGTTGTTTGTATGTTTAAGCTTTTCTTGTTATGCTTGGTAATGTGTCACTGAGTTATTGTAGTTCATTGAAACATGAAAGTACACGTTACTAGGAGGGCATCTGCTTTATGTGTTTTATGGTGCATAGAAAGAGACAGACTGTAGTCAACTGTGTACTAGTTACACTGGGGGGAACTTTTGATTCAATCCACCACAGTTGCTGTATGTTAAGCTAACTGACACAGTCACTGCAGACTGGATTGCGTTCCTGATCCATCTACATTTCCATGAAATATGTCTCAAACGTTCCAGCTGTTTCTGATGATCCTTGCCATGCTCGTAGACACTGTCTCATTAGAAATGATGTAAGTTATGTGTACAGGTTTCCTGGATCCACGGGGTTGGTGTTGCAGAGGAGTTTTATCGCCCAACCTGAGACAATCTAGGTCACATTGGAGGCAGTCTACACAGTCAGTCACTTGACTGATATTGACAAACAAAACAGTACAGGAAATACACAACCTAAATACAATGCAGACAAGCAAACGGTGCAAATTACAGCAAAACAAAACTACCCTGGTTCAGTCACCTCCTACGACACTCAGCCAGGAAACGAGGTGGGTTTATCTACAACGCTTCTGAACCCACACATGACCCGGACTTGACAGAGCTGTGCTGCCGTATTTTTCACAGTAACACGTCTGTTTTTTAAATACCAGTTTTATGTGTAAAATTTAAACTATTAGTCATTCTATGACTTGCAGGTGTTAATGATCTTATTGCGTGAAAATTGCTGCACGAAATTACAATGTGTTCAGTGTTCTCGAACTGTTATTCAAACAAAGCAGCATTACTACTGATATATTGCAAAATATACATAATACCGGGTACTATAATACTATCATAACAAACAGCAGAAATTGTTAATTGGAATTAATCTGATTCAGTTTTATTAACTAATACGTAAGCTTCATCATCTACGGCTGTCTGGAGACAGTCTAGTCTATCTGTCCTATCTCCCGTGGCTGTCTGTGGACAATCCAGTCTATGTCTTGTATCTCTTGTGTCTTCAGTGGCAGTTGTGCTGCTGTCAGTTGCTCCACCTTCAACTCCAGGCGCCTGGTCTGCTGTGAAAAACAACAAAATGAATTAGTGGAACCGTGTGATTAGAAAATCAACAAACTTTTAACAGGCGATAATAAGGTAACCAAAATCACCTTTGTGGTACAATCACTGTGCAGCAGATAGTTCCGTATGCACAACACTGCTACTAATACTAATACTGTTACTCTTTGAAATAAACTACTGGTTGATTCTGTGGTAAAACAAACAAGTGGCCAGTCACCAGGCAGTTCAGTAGACGACGTCAGAAATTTGTCAAGCAGAGAGTTGTCATCATCTATGGTGATGTCCGACAGATCTTTGCCGGAGGCCGTCGCCGTAGCAACGACAACAGAATCGTCTGTACACAGTTATCAACTAACTCTGTGTTTATTAGTTTGCAGAAAACACACTGCAGCCTGCCTGTATTCATTGTTGACAAAGCATTTCACTCACGAGAAACAAAACACTGAACTGTGTGGACACAGTCACACAGGTTACATAAAGGTCATAAAGGCAGGTATGTAATGTAAGTAGTTTTTTTATTGAAAACTGAAAAAACGCAGCCCATAACAACGGCTGGCACAGAACAATACAATGCATAGACATCGGCCTACATACAATACAATGCATATACACATGCCTAGTAAACAACATTCTGTATAAAAAGTTCATCCTGATCACATTATATGTAGTCAACTGAAGGCAGGCTATGGAGATGAGGATGTAGCCAGTAGTGTCCTTTAGAGGGGCCAGTAGTTGACAAACATGCTGTGGACTGGACAGAACACAGTTAAAGAGTTTAGATTGCATCAACAAGACCAGCTCTGTGTGTTGGTAGGAAGCCACAGCGCTGCACTTTCTTAATGACCAACAAAATGCGATCCTTCTCGTCAACACTAGGGAATCCCAGGCACCATGATGGGCAGCGTATGTAATGCAATCAGAGTCGCCAGAGTGATGTCCCCTGTGAGACCATGGACATGAAGGATCAGTTACGAGCTTCTGATGACAAATTCCTTTTTACTATTACGCAAACTGTTGTATTATTATTTAATATTACTGCTGTATAGTATTATAAATGATGTCTTCAGTTTGTGTAACTGTACATAATTAAACCAGACCAAAATAACATTGCAATAAAAACAAACCAGCCCACAGGTCTTAAAATTACTCAAGAAACAGTAAGAAATGTGTTCCAAACACAACTGGTCACCAGATACTGGTCACCAGACTTGTTCTGAGGCACGTGTAGGTGGACTTGCCGGGGATTCGTCCCACTGCTCTGTAGTTTGCCATCTGCTCTGCGAAAGCCGCTTCAAACACTTTCTGCCGCTCTTTCAGCTGTGCACGCATTCGCTGTTCAAACTGCTGAATCCGACAAGCGTGCTGCTTGGCCACATTTGCTGTCACCAGTCGTCATACAAACTTGACTCATCATTTTCCAACATTAGCTGAACTAATTACAAAACAATAATGAATATTTTCATATGCTTCAATCTAGGGCTGTGCCGGATTTCGGCTCCGGCTCTGGCTGGAATCCAGAACTTTTTCCAAATCCGGCAGACATCTGGCTCCGGCAAAAATCCCACCGGAGCTGGATAGTTTTGCCGGATTTGAAAAGTCAGCAGTTTCGATTTTTCCCAGACATTAGATAACTTGGAACTGTAGTAACTAACTTAAGCTAGTAAGCCTAAATAAGTAAGAAATCCAGAAATTAAGAAAGTCGTAGCAGTAACTGCTGCTGCACAAAAAATAATCAAAAACTCCAGTCACTTGTACGTTCGTAATGTTTTACACATTAAATTAGTAAAATTAGTTAATTTGAAAATTCGGCTCTGGCCAGATTTGTCATTCCAAATCCGGCTCCGTCCAGATTGGAAAAAATAAATCCGGTACAGCCCTACTTCAATCATGCCACTCTGGAAAACCAACCAACAAAGAATATGCATAAACATAAACACAGGAAACAAATAGATAACATAATCATAAAAACAGAAGAGAGCCTGTATTAATGTACTATGTCTACATTCTGCCAATAAACTTTCAGTATTTAAAAACAGCATTTGCAAATAAATATATTGTCTTTATTACTTTAGCCTAGATCAACTATAACATAATGCAGTTTTTGAACAAGGATGATTTGCAGTCCAAAATCCAGCCAGATTGGCTCAGCTGGTTTAACAAAACTCACCGAAGAATCCAAAGAAATATGAAAGTTATCTTGGATGCAGCCACAATCTAACAAAGCTCAGTGAACCTTACAAAATTTAACACTTCCATCAGGGCTGCTTATGAAAGGTATCCAGAATCTCAATTCTGAATGACGGCCTATAAAATCTAATTAACTGCCTTCTGTGCCAAGCCAAATCTCCCAACAAACAGCATTAAATTGTTGAAGGCAATACTGTCTAAACAACAAGCACAGCTTTCATAGCGACCTTTGACCTGCTCCAGTTCCAGGTGCTTCCGTTCTCGATATTTTCGAAGCTGGTACTCGTGTTCAAATTTGCTGTTGTTCTGCTGCATTTCATTGCACACGTCCTCGAGGAGAACCAGCTTATCCTCCAGATCGGTGCAGCTGGTATCCAGGCCAGCAATTCTGTCCCTCGCTGCATCAATCTGTGATTGAATCTCGGTGAACTTTGTCATTTCCGCCAGGAAGTGATTGACGGTCAACACCTGCTGGCCAACATTCATAGCTATGTCTGCGATTATGTTGTCCACTTCCTGAAACAGACAGCACAACCAACCAATTTCAGAGACATTGTACACAATATTTCATGTTGGTGTGAATGGAAAGTAAGTGACAATTTTAATAACTCCATAGTTTTCTTGGACAGCAGCGTGTTTCTGCTGTTTATGACAAGTGTTCGGCATTAAGAAACCAGTAATGTCGACAGCAATATCAAATTCCTGACAAGAGGTTTATCTTTCAAGAAAGTCAGACACTTTTTTACCATAGAACAATACATCTCCCTGGCAATACAATCCATACAGGACAACTTCATCACAAATCTTCTAAGGTACTCCATGTCGATAGTTCTTACTAGATATGCTACTGCACCACCACCCAGGCTCCTCTAGCCGAACTCGTCTCATATGCCAATGAAACCCTGTTCAAGAACATTCTTCACATTAAACAGCATGTGCTTCATCAACTGTTGCCGGACACAATGCAATCAACCTACAACCTTCGCTCAAGAAAACATGACTGTTCACTTACTGTAAAACATTCAGTAACTGCTAATGAGTTTATAACTCATATGTTATACAAAGACATGTATAAATTAATTATCAAGAACACTTATTAGGTCATATCTCATATCGTGTGTTTTGGCTGGTGTGGTCTGTCAGCTGCTTATTTTACAGAAATAAATGAATAAATAAATGAATGACAATTAGTCGAACTGTTGGTCCATACCTGTGCTCGACCGGCATTAGCTTCTGAAGCTCTATGTATATCACTCCAATATCCCTGATACCTAAAACACAAAAAAACACAACCGAGAAAAATTAAATCCCAGACAACTGAAGATTACTCTTCAAGTACGTAGCAATGATAACATATATACAGACTGGTAGTTGACGGGGCTCAGCGCTGAATGATGCTACTTTTATGGCCTCAGTGACAGTCAGTGTCCCATCTAGTTTCTATGTTGACGTAGCCCTGAAATTATGCCCATGACTGATTGTTTACTGAAAATGCCAGTTTCAGACTTCATTGCCACTATCCATCTGAGTACATCACGTCCCATTCTGGCCTCACACAATGCCGACATCTTCCTGTACTATCTTTGACAACTCACATTCAGTGGGAAAAAATATTGAGGCCAGTTTCTATCGCAGACGATTGACATATGGCACAGTCAGGCCTAAATTACCCTGAAAAATTTTTTGGGGTTTGGCAAGATTTGGGGGCCCGTGCCCCGACCCCAACATAGAACCGCCACTGCTCACATTCTGCATAAACGTAACACATTTACTATAGATAGAGCATTTTTAAGTATACAGAATCCTTTGCGGTATCAATAAAAAAACAACACAATTACTCACAGGCTGAGCATTGCAAAACCAGCTTCTGCTTCCTCGACTGGCTTATCCTGGGGTTTGGTCGACCAAAATGGCAAAACGACACTGTCATCAACACAACACACATTCAACTGTGATTCTTTAACAAAAAAACACAACATTATCACAGCGAGCGATGTTTTTCTGTAGCCAGTTCAACAGTGCCAGATGATTCACAAGTTCCTTGCAACTATTGACTCTGAACATATTCGGCGTGACTTGACAACGCATCAATTCAGTGTCAGAGTCAGTGCATTGTGGATGTTATGTTATCACTCTACAAATCAACATTACTTACTGATGTCCAGTGTAAACCAGCGGTTAAACTGCATGGGGCCCGAGGGGGCCTGGCCTATATGGGCATGGCCCCCTGAAAGACCCGGTGGCCTCCACAAAACATCTCGTTTGAGAGGGCATAAGGGGGCCTGTAAAAGATCCCCATGAAGTCACCCATCAATCCATGATTGAAACATATTCTAAGCACTGATGGTGATGCTTTTTGCTCTCCCCGAATGTGACTTCTGGGGGTCTCGAGGGGGCTTCGGAAAAAGTGGAATTTGGAGAAATGGATCCGAACCACGGTGTCATACAGTAAATGTGCTAATGCTAAATGATGCACTAATTTTCCTTTTCTTCTATAATCAATCTGGGGAGAGAAGCTTGTAGGCTTGCGTCCTTAACATCCGCTATGTTACGTTATGTTATGTTGCGTTGTGTTATATTAAACACCTGCCTTTTGGGGCAATCCAACTTTTTTGTAGAGAGTTTATTTTTTATAGAATTTAGTACACTCATATTTGGCGACTGTCAGCGTTACGTAGACCTTTAAACGACGTTAAACTGTGAATTAAACAGCCGTAAACAAATGACATCGATAGTGTATCCGATCGCGGTGCCCGGGACGAGATCCCCAGTTATCACGCTCCCGTCTGTCGGGAGCGGATCACTGGGGATCCAGTCCCGGTTACCGGGACCGGATACACGATGAATAAAATCAGCATCCGGTTCAGTTTTCATTTCCGACTGCTTTTCACGCTGGGGAGTGGGGAAACCGGAAGCAAAAGTGGTAAACTGGAGGCGTGTTTCTGCAAAAAGTAGCTTTTAAGTGCTAGAGTCGAATTGAGAATGGCATTAGCTTGCCAGAAAGACAGCTACTTGAAGACAGTTAGTTGCTTTGTGCTATCTAGCTTTAAAAATATATAAATAGCTTCAGCATTTGATATTTTTATAGACTCCGCTTTCTGGATTCCATGCAAGTGGCACATCATGACCATTGACCATGGCATGGTCAGCTAGTCACATGTCACATCCTCGTCGCGCAGTTAACAAGTCATTTCGTTGCATGTGCCATTTTGAAAAAGTTAGCTCGTCATTTTTGTAAAGTTAAGTTGTCAGACAGCCATTTTGTCATGAAGTCTTCTGGTCACAGTTTGACGTCACCCGCTAGTCTGCTTATAGTAATGCCCAACTGCTTTTATCTTTTACTGTATATAATAAGTCTCTATCCTTAAGTATTTTATAGTCCATAATGGGTCATAATTTGAGTCAAATTTTTGTCGTCAGTGACATGCATCTGTGATCCATTACGTGCTGTTGGTAAAATTCCCTTCCCCTTTAATGTCTCAGAAGCATTGTAAGGTGGTGATATTATATCATTACAGCCAAATAGTGATAAGAACTAATAAGACACTGCTGTCAATCTGCTAGTGTAGAGTAACCTTTGTTTATATTGTTTACATGTTGCATTAGTGGTGATTTTTATAACATTGATGTAGCTGACATCAGTTGTGAAGTCGTGTGAGCCTGGACTGCTGGAGGATATTGTTGGAGGCAAGAAGCAGTCATTATCTTGTTTTGAAGTAATCCTTGACGACACTGTTTTGTTTCCTGAAGGTGGAGGACAGGTATTTTCATTTTTGTTTTATTTGCAATGAGAATTTTTATTGAAGTTATCAAGTGCATTTTATATACGTTGCTGCAAATGTTTAATAATTTACACCCCAGTAATCTTGTCATGTATAACTAGTCTGCATTACTTGATTGTGTTAACTCATGTGGATATTTGTTTGTTGTAAGTCACTGTTAGAATAGCTGCCTGCTTATTTTACAACTGAATGTGATTTTGTCTCGTAGTGTGAAATAGTTTTGATTTAGAAGCATTTCACATTAACTAAAGTGAATGAATATTGTGTAGTTAGTAGTTTTGCAGAGGAATCTTACTTTAAATTAATTAATGTTTATTGTGATGTTTTGTTGTCAGCCCGATGATCGTGGGACGGTAAGCTGACTGTCTGCATGATTAATATACTAATAACATGTAAGTACATTAAGTCAGTGTAGCATGTATTGTTTAATAACATTTCAGTTGAGTTTTTTTTCTCACTATAACAGACAGCTTGGTGTGGACTGTGCTTGACTATAAAGGAACTTAAGGCTGAAACCACTCAACTGTAGCTTCCATGCACTGTTTATACAAAAGAAAATATGGTAAAATAAACTTTAAATTAAAATTGATGCAGTGTGCAAAATTAAAATGAAAAGTGATTGGACTGAATAGAATTACATTACCTTAGACCTTAGTTCATCCCGCATCCAGATGGCTGCATTGGGCCACACGTCGACGCCATTCTGCTTTGTCGTTCGCCAGTTCCTTGGCTTCTTCCCAGGTCAAGTCGATCTGTCGGAGGTCTCGTTTGATGACATCTACCCAGTTCTTCCTTGGTCGTCCTGTTTTTCTCTTGTAACCTCTCATTTCCCAGTGTGTTGCTTGATAAGCTGTTCTAAGAGTTGTCCATACCATGTCATATAACAATGATCCAGTGGTTATAAAATGTCTAATTGCTCTGCTAACTTGATAGCTTCTAAATGTTGCTTTAACTTGATTATAGGCTATTGTCAATTTATGCGGCACTTTATGGAAAGCACCAGATTCCACATACCGGTAATGTAGCTCGTTTGCTGAATTTTGTTCACAATTTTGTTAATATATAAACAGATGTAATGGATAAATGTGTACTCACTGATCAGCTGTTATAACGCTCAGTTCTATAGTTGTGCATATCTCTTTTATGGTATTTTTCTGTCGTCAAAAGATCGAAGGCATTGAGGTTCTGGCTGTAAGAAGGCGTGGTGCCGATGCAGTGCATTATACACCAGTGCCTCTGGACATCGGTCGACAAGTGCACGTTGTATTAGACTGGTCCAGGCGCTGGGATCACATGCAACAGCATTCAGGTTTCTATAAATAGCTCTCACTTAAGAACAGTTTCCACAGTAAGATGTTATCTAGACACGCTGTTTATACTTAGCTTTCTCGACCTTTCAATGCCTGCTTCCAGTGAATTGCACCCTGATTCTTTGGAGACAAAATTACTTGCTTACTTATTTGGTGCATCTTTTTGCTTGTGTCGGATTACATCTGTGGAGTGAGATTGTGTAGTTATCCATCACTTTCCATTTTGTTCCTGAGAAATATTCAATGATTCATTTTTGCTGCTATTTTACTTGCCACAATTGCCCAACCTAAAGGTTGACAATTAGGCGATTTATTAACTTATTAATGTGCAAATATTGCTGTTTAAAAATTGACAAGCAGTGTAAATAATTATCTGCTTAATGTTGCCCGGTGTTACTGTGTTGCAGGCCAGCATTTGATTACTGCCATCGCCAGCTTAAAGTTTGGTTTTCAGACAACTTCATGGTAAGATGACACACCTGGTCTTTTAGTACACAAACACACACAGTCACACGTACATACTGGTCACTTTCTAGGCAAACAGTTGCAATAAGTAGGTTTTAACATGGCACTCAATGGTGTCTACATGTGTCTGTTGGCATCAAGCGGTATTGCTTATTTCACTTCATCTCTGGTGATGAAACTTGATGCCAGACCAGCCAACTTACCCTCCAGTCTTTCCTTATTTGAGCACATTGTCCTCCTGGATGACAATGCAGATGCTAAACCTATTCTGACTTCTTGGCCTTCTGTGGACTGGAAGAGACCGCTGGGGTCGACCATGAATGTACTGGATGAAGATGTTTTCAGGCTGTCATGGACCGAAGCAGTCGACCTGGTCCAGAACGGACCACTGTGAAGACTGTCGTGGAACGAAGCAGTCGACCTGACCCAGAACTGACCACTGTGAAGACTGTCATGGACCGATGCAGTCGACCTGACTTAGAACTGACCACTGTGAAGACTGTCCTGGACCGATGCAGTCGACCAGGTCCAGAACTGACCACTGTGAAGACTGTCATGGACCGAAGCAGTCGACCTGACCCAGAACTGACCACTGTGAAGACTGTCCTGGACCGATGCAGTCGACCAGGTCCAGAACTGACCACTGTGAAGACTGTCATGGACTGAAGCAGTCGACCTGACCCAGAACAGACCACTGTGAAGACTGTCCTGGACCGAAGCAATCGACCTGACCCAGAACTGACCACTGTGAAGACTGTCATGGACCGAAGCAGTCGACCTGACCCAGAACTGACCACTGTGAAGACTGTTGGTGTTACTGCACTTGTAATGGTGCTAGTCACAGATGAAGACTCGACACATTTCAGGTCCTTTTGGAGGCGATCTTTCTATGCTGTCTTCTTGACCTGAAGAACCAAGTTCAGTGTGCCTGAATTCTGCTGTTGTATGAGCATGAGACTGGCATGTGAAGTTACAGGTGGCACCAGAAAAAAATGAATGAGATAAGCAGTAGTTATTGGTCAATTTCTGGTGTGAAATGTTTAGTGTGTGAACGTGTTGCTGTAGGTGTCTGGGAGAGAAGACGTCATCAATAGAACTCGACACTGTGGAAATGACTGACGACCAGCTGAGTGACCTCGAGGTTGATGTGAACGAGAGGATTAGATCGGCCTCTAAGATGTTCCCGACGCTGTATGAAGGCAAAGATGATCCAGAGCTGACGGATGTCGGTGACGAGACTGATCTCTTACGTTCCTCTTTAGTGCCACACATGCTTTGAGTCTAGGACTGATACTTTCAGTTTCTGTTTTACTGGGGTTTTCCTGGAGTAATTCCCCATTGTGTTGGGTTCATTGAAACAGAACCTTTACAGATAATTGGAGACGTTTACGGCCGTGCAATTTTAGTTTTACCAAATTTTGCAACAGTAGTGTAAAACTCCATTACGTATTAGCTAAAGTGAGATCTTCGACAGGGGTCTGTGAATTTTGAGTTTAGTCAGTGAATTGTGATTGTTATTTGTGCTTATCAGAGCTGCATTTGGTGCTATCTAGTGAACCAGTATTTGATGATGTTGAGTTATTCAGTACAAATGTGTATTATTACAATACATTGCAAGTGAGTTGAGTCTTCCTTAATAACTCAGTAACTATACTGTGATCATATGCTCCTACATTGTGAGCCTCACCAGCTTGGTATGCAAGGTCATGGGTCTGTCTAGAAATGTCTTCTTCCCGCGTGGTAGATTGCTATGTCCATCAGACTGTTAATGACAAAGCAGTCTACCACGTGGGAAGAAAACATGACCAATGACCAGACTGTGTGCTTGGTCTGAAAGAACTGATGGCTTACGTTTGAGTTTACATTTCGGTATAATCTGCTGCTGATCACATGTTTAATCCTCTCACCCTTGTCTTTGCAGAGCCAGGAGAGTTTGACAACCTTTGAGCCTGTTCATACGTTTTTGTGTAATCACTAAAAGAGACCAACTGTTGCTATATTTATCACTGTCGTTGCTATGGGGGTACTGTGCCAGATTCCCAGCCTGAAAAGACAACATTCGGCATCAGACATTGACAGATTTTCATGTAACCATTCTGTTCTTGATGGTGCACTAACTGACCCAGGATTACCTTGAAATGTCCGTCAACACACAGCTGGTGAGGGTGCACTGATGACTGATTGTGTCAGGTACGGACACGAGGTTTACCGGAAGATCATGTCGGAGCTGTTCGTGTTGTTACCATCGAAGGACTTGAAGTGAACATGTGTTGTGGTACTCACGTCTCTAATCTGTCTCATCTACAGGTCTGTTCAACTACCTGCCCATGTTGTACAGGTGTGTGAACTACCTGCCCGTGTTGTACAGGTGTTTCAACTACCGGTACCTGCCCATATTGTGGCTTTCCATGCTTTCATATTAATGATTGTGGGAATTGCATAGTTTTGTAACATTTTGTATCCTTCAGATTGTGTGTGTATTTCTGTATTTGATATCTGAAATAACTTTTAAATTAGTTTGAAATCTTTTTTCAAGGCTGTAACAAAGTATTTGTTTCTTAGTAGCTAATAATATGATGGCACCCTATTCTGCTTACAATGTTTTTGGTGTTATACATGTATCTGAGTTTTCCCATATAATCTAATAAAAATAGTTACTAGTGGGTGTGTGGGTACTTGGATTGCAACGCATTTTGAAACAAGTTTTGAGTTTGCAGGTTGCAAGAAGTGTCTTCAGACAGAGTGGATGTTTACAGCCAAGGAAGATATACTAAAGACTGTGAGACATCTGCAAAGAAATGCAAGTTAGAACTTTTGTCAAGCAGCCGAGATGATACAGTGACACTTGGTGTCTTGATGACACAGTGGTTACGGTGTCGGATTTGCAATCAAAATGATTGCAGGTTGGATGCCCGGCCGGGCACTATCAAGTCACCTAGGTCAACTCAGCCTTCCATCCCTCCAGGGTAGGTAAATTGAGTACCGGCCTTACTGACTGGGGTTAAGGCGAGGGTGTGTTCGCTTGTGTCACGTGGCAGGTAATACTGTGTGATCCCATATGTCAAGCGACACCCGTAGTTCTCTCATGGCATTTCCTAATTAGAACTTTTTAACCTTTAACCCAATCTGTTCAATTTGATTTTGGTTGAATTACGGTCAAGATCAAGAGTTGCAGCTTGATATCAGATGGTAGAGTTCTGTGGTTAGGATGAGAAGATACTATAGACTATGCAGATGCTGTTGGAGAAATGATCCAAAGTCCTTTTGTCAAAATGTTCTTTAAAACTTTACAACTCAAACGTGCTGCTAATTGTTTGTCAATGTGCTCTCTCTGTAGATGATAAAGCTGCTGACTGTTGAGAAAGGCAAGAAGTCACGTGTTAATCTTGTATTTGTCGCTGGTGATCGTGTTTCAAAGTACCTTGCTGCCTGCTACGAGAGAGAGAGAAGATTTACACAGATGCTGAAGTAGGTCATCTCGCCTCATTCTGACATCTGGCTTTTCAGGAAATAGGCTCTTCCTTGGTATATTTCTAGTTACTGTTGAACATTAGTAGGAAGTCACATGTAATTTATCAAATGGCGTCAGTTCCAATGACCTTGAGTGACCCTTAACTCTGGTTTCAAGGTCATTGTACTTTTTCAAAGACGAATGTCTCAAACGTGAATTTTATATTGTTTTGCAGATATTTCATTTACTTAACCTCCACTGTAATGTAATGTCCTGCTGATACGCTTTCCTCAGTGATAGCTGGGTCTCTTGTTATGCTTAATGGGATACATATTTTTCCATGAAATTATGATGCTGTATGTAATGTATGACTGATAATGGTTCAGGGGTGGACCAGAAGATCATGTCGAGCTGCTTCAGAAGTTGCAGAACTCGTTCCGAACTGCACAGAAGGTAAACCCGGCGTCACATTATCACGTCGTTGCTGACAGTTGTACATGGTCATTGTTATAGACTATCTGTCCTTGGCTTGGGTGCTCATAGCTCAGGGGTCATGTGTCTGAGGTTATGAAACTTGTTGTGGTAAGTAGAATGCACGTTGGCACTGTGAGTGAAGCTGGCTGTTGAGAATGGCGTCAGAGTGGTAGACTGGTAGTGGTAGA
>Ga0056129_1000091_pt1 | contig 18388 bp, 18 predicted proteins | sample WorMetLIZISLAND1_FD_71118 | JGI IMG/M metagenome (GOLD analysis project Ga0056129, IMG submission 71118) | Marine gutless worms symbiont microbial communities from Max Planck institute for Marine Microbiology, Germany - Olavius loisae LIZARD... ...
CATTGTCGGTAGTTTTGTGTTGTCTGATGAACAACTGATGGGTGTTGTGGCTGTTTTGATGTAATGATTTAATGATCGTGTGAATTCTAGCATTGTGTATGAGAAATTCATTGACCAGTGTTGCAGTCATAGGCCAGTGCGGAGTGCATGTGCCGTGCCCATTGTGGAACCGTGAATGGTAGTTTCGGATTGTTTTTTGCATTGCTTTTTATTATCATTATGTAGACATTTTGTGGCAGTGTGGTGCCACCGATACTGAAATCTGTATCATGACGTGTTGTGCCTGGTAGAAGTTTTACTACGTTGATTTGATGTCTGCAGCGTTGGCATTGCGAAATACAGTTTTTTGCTGTAGTGAGCATGATGAACTAGTTAGTGCTAGTGAGTACTGTGTAAGTTATTGTCGTGTACATAGACATCTAGCCTGTTAGTACTGATTGACATCGTTTTATTGTGCATTTTTGGTGAAATTGAAATGCTAACAAAACTGCTAGTCACTGATTAGCTGGAGGTTTTATTCACTAAGCAGTAAACACATTTTCAAACTGTGACATTGAACTACTAAATTGCCAGACCATTGTGTTACAGATGATGATCTTCATACTACCTCATCTAAACAGGCCTTCAAGTAATAGTCTGATGCAAACCTAGGCTAAAGACTAGGCTAAAGGCTCTTTTGTACACGCCATTGGCCTTACTAACAAACTTTAAACTTCCTCAGGCATGATATAGCCACTACTTGCATGCTTAAAATGCCGTTAAACCCTAACCAACCAACCAACCAGCGTACAGTGATTTAAGCTTGCTTGTTTAGTCCACAAAATTCTTAATACTGGTCATCCGTCATACCTTACCGAGCTCTTACAATATCACAAGCCCGCAAGGTCCACGCGTTCATCTGCCAGTCACTTACTTTTTGTTTCGCGACACAACCTTTCATTTGGTGCTCGCGCTTTCCGCGTCGCTGCGCCCAAAATATGAAACTCCATACCTCTTCACATCCGCCAATCCCAAACATACTCTTCCTTCAGCCGTCATTTTAAGACGCACTACTTTCTTTCAGCCCATCTTGCCCCCTAGCGGCCCCTGTAATGCGCCCTGATTGTCTTTCGAGACTTGGGCGCTATATAAATCTCTTACTTACTTACTTATAAAATACCATGAGTCTGTGATAATTTCCATTGTCAAACAAATTATTCTACTGTGAGGTATTTGTACTACAACAATAATAAATTTGTTTTTCATGGGCTTAATACATATTTGAATAAAGTATTTCTATCCGTTAGACTTCAGAATTTAAATTTCTTGGCATAGTATTTGAATGGTAAACTCTTTACCCCATATTATCTACCTTAAAACAAGAAAATCATAACCTTTCCAAACTTGAACCTGCAGTTAATGCTCTCCTTCGATTGTCTCTGGGAACTTCCTGCACCTCCTTTATACCCAGTCTACGAGCATTATCTGGAGAACCTCCACTTAATATTATGACCAGAAGTACAAAACAAAACATATACCAAATCATCAAATTAAACTACTTCTGCAAGGCTACCAAAGAGCCAACTGGCCATCAATGCCTATGACAAGTACATGAATAATTTAAAAATATTTGAAATAATTGATAAATACACAAATACACAAACATACACATGATGATTGAGGAGTGCGCGAGACAAAAAAAACAATGATATAATAATTAATATATGATATAATAATTAATATGTGCTTCAAATTATAAATATAATTGTTGTTTGAAATTGATTTTAGTTTATAACATGTTAGTATGCATTAGCATACTTTTCCAGTAGATAGAAGTTATTTGATTTTAGATTGATTTAGATTGGAAGCAGTGAGCAGACATGATATTCTGGCAATAATAATAGACATCCCTGAAATTTTATTGATTCTGTGTCCAACTGAAGTGGATATGCTGTTATGGTGGAAATTTTGGACACATCTAGTATTATGATATGTATTAAATTTTTACTCAAAAAGTAGTCATTAAAACAACAAAACTTAAATACTATTCAACCTATAAATTTATGTGTATTCCGTCTAACTCAAACAATTAACCCATATACATGCAGTTGTTCCATTGCGCAGTACAAATTATCCACAATACCTCCTTGGATACTTCATACTCCTAACCCTACAATCCTTTGGAATTTACCAGTACTACACATTGGTAATTGTCCCTTACTCTAAGCAGCGCATGTTAAGAATTGCCGGCTGGGCTAGGTGGTTGCAATTTTTAAAATATGTATTTTTTCACGGAGAGTTTCTTGTCAGCAGTATGTCATTCTTCCACTACTTCGATGGCACCTGATCGAAGTGTATTGGTAGGCTTACTGACAGCGACGGAACAAGTTGACAGCCAGTTGTTGCTCGGGAAGCATACAACCTAAGAGAACATTTTATGAAAGTTTGTTATGAGGTAGGCCTATGCCAATGCCACAGTTGGAACTCATTGTCACAACATGTGATTGAAGCACCTTCAGCAAAGAGCAAACTCGTTCAACTGCAGACTCGACAAGTTCTTGTCAGATAGGCCTATGGGCATTGGGCACGTGCACGGTGAAAGCTCCAGATGTTGAAAGTCTCTTGAGACACTCAAGGAAGTACAATTTATTTTGGGGGGCCTACCTGTAGGGTTTCTGGATCTTGATCTGGATAGTTAGTCGACAGTTCCCCTGACTGGGCATCACACCGAAGGGCTGTGCAGTCATGGTGCAACGTGACTGGTGGTCAGGCGGCTCTTAAACAGAGCTAGAGAGCCAGCTGACACGACGGTCTGAGCCTTTTCTGAGGCAGAGCATTCCAGTCTTTCACTGTCCTGATACTGTAAAGCTGTCTGTAATTCTCAGTGTACGACTCACAGTAATCAGTTTCTCTTGATTTGCATCGGTGCCTCGAGAAGGTCTGGAAGACAAGATAAGGTCGACAGAAACTGCTGGTACTGCCACTTCACCATCCAAAATCTTATACATGGGCGCTAGCCGTTGAACCTTACGTCTTTCTTCCAGAGATTTTAGTTGTAACTGTTGGAGTTAGTGTAAGGAAGTAACACTGGTTTAGAGTATTACTTATTTATGAGCGATCGAAAGCTAAAAATTACATATTCTTTGTAATAAGATAAACAAAAGTTTGATGAGTTTAGTTCATTAATTACAATTAATTAATTAATTCCTAGTAGGCTGGTATAGCCAGGTTCTCGGTGAATGATAGAAATTAATGGCAAACGCAGATGTCGTAGAATTTTATCCCCGGCCAGTATGTGTTCATGAAGGAATGCGTGAAATGTTTGCTAGCTACGGAACATGTGGCAGTCTGAACGTGACGCCGGCATCTGTGGAGGCATGCCTGAAGAAAAAGAAGCGACACTCATTGGAGAAAAGTGTTTATATTCAGGATAATCTTGCCATAGAGTTCCAGTGTCAGACTGTCCGTGGGTGCTCAAATAATTTGTTTGCTCCACACCCAAGTTGCCCATTATTACCCCCAAATGCTTGTACGTAAATCTTTCTCAGTAAATTCATGTTGTTGTTGCTGCTGTCAGTTGTAGTAGTATAGTCATAAAACATTCATCTATTTTTTTGGTTCAGTTGATTAACGGTGTGATGTGCTCACCACATCACACTACTAGTAGACGCGAACGGCGGGTAACTGGACGTTTCGCCCCTTCGTCAGTTCGCCCCAACTGCTTATTCAGTTAAAACCCAAGCATGTATTTCGGTGCGTCGTGCACCGTGCATGGTGTGGTGTTTCGTGACACCCATTGATTAAGCTGGTACTCGATGAGAAATCATATAGAACATCAACATGGTAAAACAATAAACAAGCATTCTGTGAATGTCTGCCATAATGCACGAATGCGATACACAAGAATGTTTTCAGATTGTGACCAATCTAATTACTCCTTGCACACTAAGCCTATATTCTCAAATTAGCCTACATTTGTTCGAAGCTGCTCTCTTATTTCCTGAATCTTCATACTGTTAGTAAACTACCCTTCCTGCTGAAATAAGTCTGTCTCCGATTTTATGGCCACTATCTTGGATTTGAGCGAACCGGAATAGCACCATTTGATCCGCTGACTCCGAAAACCCTACCCTAGAACCAAAGAGGAAATGGATCAGATGACCTGTTGCGGAGATATTGCCATTCAAAATTTTCCAAATGAGAGGTCAGTCGGTCGGTCGGTCGCTGGTCATTGGTTGGTCATCGGCATATATATATACTTACACTGATGTCATATACTCCTCTTTGCTACGTTAGGAACGTAGCGCGAGGAATAAAAATGCAAATGATACTTGATGACAGTTACTGAATGGTATGTTTTGTAACTTAGAGTTGTACCATTATGGAATTGTAGCTATACCGTTATTTCAAATTTATTATATACAGTGGTTGATTAAAAACGTTACAGTTCTTTGTTGTTTTAATTTTATAATGTGTGCCACTAATTTTGTTGTTGTCATAATTAACCATTGGTAATGTATTTCATGACATTTGCATTTGAAGATGAAGATATGCTCACTGAACCATGCATGTCTCATGTGAAAAAGAAATCAAAGAGAGTGATGTCTGCTGTCGAACAGTTGAAACACGCTCGCACCAGAATGAAGGTATTTGTAACTGACATAATAATCATGCATATGTAATGCATAACTATTGTGATGGAGTGTAGAATTGAAAGTAATGATAATTTGTTGATCGAATTAACGAGACCTTGAACTATACGAATAATGTTAAGTATTTACTCTATTGAATTAAATATAATTCTCAATACAAAATTGTGACAATGCATAGTTTTTGTTTAGGTAAAATCTGCAATCTGCAAAGCTGAGCCATGATATTTTGTAAATTATAAACTGAATGGTTCTTGGGAGCTGGGACACACATCCATCCATACATGTACACAGATTCTACTAAACTTTGTGCCTGTAGATGTTGTCAGTAGTTATGTACCGTTGTAAGACTTTTTCATGGCAACAACACAGCTCTTGTTACTGTGCATGCTCACTGTGTTTATAGGTGTGCTATTTTTACTCAGCTCTGTCTCAAGCCGAGCTAGTAGCTAAATACATATACTATAATATCTCGATTGTAATGCGCACAATTTTGGCTTTAAAGTGGTGGTATGAAGTTTTGTGCACGTTATACACGTGTAATGTAGAAGGTCATTGCCGTATCCCGTCTGCTTCAACATTGACGCTGAGTGTGCTGTCAATGCGCCGCTCATCACTCGGCGATCGCGCCTTCCCCTTGGCGGCTGCACGTGCCTGGAATGCTCTGTCTTCATCGGCCAGAGAAGACAACACTGCAGTTGTTTCACCAGGATGTGGGTGGGTCGTTTCACCAGGAGATGTCTTGGTGAACCAAGACATCTCTGTTTGAGGCTGACACTTGACACAGTGTGGTGTAATTTATCAGTTTTGAAAAGTGCCCCTGCAACGTTTTAATGTCAAGCGTCAATAGATCCATGATGTTAGGGTCTTGGGAGAGCAAACACCCCAAGCTAACTAACAATGAAATTATTTTCGAAGAATTCTGACCTATTTGATCACGATAGCTCAACGTCACTGACAGATGGATGGACGGACAGACGACTTGCTGTGGCAATACTGCTCTCTGAGTAGCATTGCGCAGTAAAAGTGTTAGCCGAAAGGCTAAAAAAGATACAGTTAGAATACATGCAAAGAGAATAAAACGAAAACAGTCGGGTATACAGTAGAACGAATATCAAACATCGGTCCAATGATCGTGTCTTCCAGAACAACACTGCATGCTCCAATCATATACACACGCCAATATACAGATAGTGCTTTTTATGTATTCTGTTACTGATATTTAGCCAGGGCATTGTGGATAAAAGAGTGACATTTATTAGATCTAGTTAGTGATATTCGATAGACATTGTGTCGTCGAAGCCGGGAAAGAATTTGAATCACGCCATTGGGGAAGAAGGTCATGCAAACAGGTAAACAGCTGTCAGATTGTATGACCGAGAGAAAGAACCTCCTCTCCAATTCAAATCTATGAGCAGAGAGGGTTGTACTCCAGCATATACACATGGATGGCATATCTTATACGATTTGGTGTACCCGGTAGGATTCTTATGGCTCTCTTCTGCTTCCGTTATCTGCATGCATCTACCAATGTACAATGTGTGGTACTTGCTGTGTACTAGGAGTATGTATCTTACGATAGGCGAGAGCTGAACGTGATTCCAATGTGAATCAATTACTGCATTATCAGATCGTTGTTTGTTAATGGCTGTTCTAATTATTGTTATATCGTTAAATTACCGTTTAATGTTATCAGTCAAGCAGAATTGACAATATTATGTGTTTTACTTGTCAGAAGAGAAGTGTTCAGCTGAAGGTGAAAGAGATGCTATCACAAATCCAGCATATGTCGACACGGCCAGAAAAAGACGTTGATAAAAGTGATGACGATGATAGCGACGGCGATAGTGACGGTGATCGAATGCTGGAACTTGATGAGCGCATCTGTGGTCAGGTGAACATGCTTGCTTCAGCAAGTCAACAGCTGCTTGAAGGCGACACACAGAAACAGGTGAGAGTGGATATTGTCCAGTTTTCTGAGAGTGGATACCGATCTGTTACCATTTATGACATTTTAGTTTAAATTTTCTGTAGGCCTACTACGTTCGTCGTTCGCGTGGACTTTACAACAGTTTAGGCTGTTTAAGCCATGCTAAAAATTTTCGATTGACATTGACAGACGAACTGTGTGGTTTTGGCAGTTTGTGTAACTTTGTGACTTGGTGCAATTTTTCTCTGTTCTACACTGTGTTTCAGTGTACATTTAGATTTGAACTGTCGTTTTTCAGTAATTTGATAATTTAGTAAGTAAAGAAATAGATTACAATATGTTCTTCTTTCACCAGTCTTTGCAATATGAACCGTCTGAAATGCAGTTTTTATGATAATTTAATTTAGAAGTTAGAACGCCTACTGAAAATGTAACTGTTATGTCATTTGCAATTGTTAATTACAGCAATGCTTCCATAACAAGTAGGATACTTTTTCTTTTTTGTGGAAAAAGAACATACAGTGTTTAAGTTTAAGTCCAGTGACAGCTGGTATTATAACACATTCTAGATATATTTGGCTAAATTTAAATTTCCTGCTATGTGCATATTTCAGATTTTTTAATAATTAAAAAATTATAAAAGTTGGTGTGTTTCATACGGTTACTTATTTATTGCATGACCCTTTATATTATGCACTTTTCATTGCATTTGGAGCACATGAAAAACTTTTAAGCGCATTATTTTATCTGGTTTTGTGGAGATGTATAAATATTTTGTGTTTGATTTCTGTAGACGGTGAACCGGGTGTATGCCGGCGGCTGTGTCAGTTTCATTCCCATGACTGATAGTGGTGACACTCTCGGCAGCCTTGTGTTGCCGACGGGTCCACAGCTCAGTGATGTTTGCATCCTTTGATTCTTTCAGAGAACATCATGTGGTTGAAAATATCTCACATTATAGTTACTATGACTGATTTGTTCCATAGGCATGTATGAAATTATCAGTGAAGTAAATTACTTAAGTGATGACCCGGTATCACTCGCATAGTAAGTGTGTACTGATGATGCATAACAGGTGGTCATGTAAATGTAGTTGTCGCATCAGATGCCTGTCACTTTAATGAAATTTTGATGACGAAAATGTGGTTAATTTGTGATTTCCAAACCAAACCTGGATATGGCATTTTTGTGAGCCAAGTCCAAACCGAAACCAAATGTTATTAATTAAATAATTTTTATAGCTAATTGCTAGTTCCAGTATATAACTCCGGTTTTAGAATACTGAATCATCACAGCAGTAAACAGTTCTGGCCCCAAAATCTTATTGTTGTAAAGTGTTCTAAAAATAGATTATTTTTGTAACTATGTGTTTGATTGTGATAATGTAGTTATTATATTGATGCCTCTTTAAAAGTGAAATTTAGTGTAATGCAGTCATTTGTTTGTAGCACTGTACATGGAGTTAATTTAATCAAAGCTGACAATGAAAGACTTGTGTAGTTGTTGATGTGTAAAAATTTTCACGTGCGATTTTTTGAGTCTTAACTGAATTCAATCCAGCGTTTATTCCAGTCAGCTACGCAGGACAAAGGCTGAAGGTGACGTCAACTGGATGCAAGTTGTCGCTGGATGGACGTATTTATGAGACACATTCATCGTCAGTGAACTGTGAGCATTTAGGTAATGTGTGCACAGCAGTCACTGCAAGTTTCTAATGATAATCATGAATTTTTTTGTGATGTTGTTAAATTTTGTTGTCAATTATTTCTGACATTCATGAATAAAACAGAAGTGTACACCAGACTTTAAAATGTTAAATTATCTGTTAATTTTGCTATGATACAGCACTGTAAAGCCAGTTGATGGACATTTAAGAAACTACAAGCAGTAAGTTCTATGAGGGAACTAGCAGTCGGTGGAGGATTCACCGATCCAGATAAGGCTGTTAATTGTCCATCTAAAGACCACTGAGATTGTGTGACTTGGTGAAATGGATACTCTGATTAGACTGTTGGTCTCGAGCATTAGTTGGTCTCAGTGGTGTGTCTGACATGTCGCATATTGTTGTGTTTTGGGTGTTCAGTCGCATGTCGTTGTATCGACAAAGCAACCTTAGTCAAAGTGCCGCACGATGGTGAAACTTGGCATCCGGTAATGGCAGATATCTACTGCGCTGCACATGACCAACCGACATCTGTTTGTCTCAGGTCAGTCTTCTTTGCTGTTAGGCTTCACATCTTCATCAAGTCCTGATCAGTGTGGCTTTCAGATATGAGTCTCAATCTCTTACGAAGTTGGGGAGGATTTCATGCAGAATTTCCCATACCTCGCTGAGCTACCATATTCCATCACACCTTGTATTCACTGCAGCTTTGTTGTGAGGTTTCCATCATCATGTATTTCAGAAGACGTATGAGATGGTTTGAAGAAGATCACTACGGATGAACTAGACTAATGGCACTCAGGGATATGATTACTTTTATGAACCGCTAACAACTTGTCACTTGGAATAAAGCCATAAAATGCCATTCTCTGTGCTTGCACTAATGCTGTCTGACCTAACCATAGTTGTTATTCATCCTCTAGCTAGGATCCATTTTTTTTCAGTAACCAGCCCCTGTTTTTTGTCACAATTTTATCTTTATTAATTCGGCTACTATAATGATGCTGTGGTGATGTGTAGTACATATATAGCCGGTGAATGCGTTGTGTCAACCGTCACTGGATCTACCTATCTATGGTCTGCCTCTGGGTGAGCTATTTCAGTCAGTCGTTGTCTAATCTTAACCCTTTCCTGGTCAGAAATTGTGATAAGTTGTTTGCTGTAGGCACACAGAGCCTCCTGATGGGCTGATAATTCTATACAGTTCTCGTGCTTCGTGTCGAATCTCATTACATAAGGTTAACACATTGAACTGAACTGAACTGAACATTGGCGACGTTTCGATGGCATGGTTCAGTTGAGTGTGAATTATCGAGAGCTGGTCTGAAGTGTTTGATAAACCAGGGTAGTTTTGTTTTACTGTGTTCTGTGTCGTTTGATTTCTGTATTGTCTGTATTTCTAATTTGTCTTCTGTCCTGCATTTTCCACCATGAACCAACGTGAATGGCACTGTATAGCCTAACTGTGCTGATGTGCCGTTAAGAATCTACTCGGTAGCTCACTGAAGTGCTTGATGCTGCTCTCTGATCTTTACTGATGTGGTTCAGACCGATGCAGTTGTGTCACAAGTCAAAGACTGGCAACGACTGGCATCGAAGTCACTTCGGCTCACATCCTCGCATGGTCGTCACAACGCAGCACTCTGGCGTGTCTCTGCTTGACCTCCGGGTATGTTGCAGCTCTTGTCATTTACAACGTCCAACACTTCATTAACATTGAAAACGTTCTTCTCACTCAACTTCTTGCTGTTCGTGCTGGTCTTGTGGGCTTGTACATACCAGACTGTACGGTGCACTGGACTTGCTCCAAAGTGGAATTTAGCAGTTTTTATGAGGAAACCTCTCTGATGTCGTCAGTCACTCATGCCTGTCTCCGGCGAATTGAACTTCAGCTTCTGAGACGACAATATATCACTTAAATGATTTTTGTCTGATATTTTCTAACAGTCAGTAGTTTACGTTGTTAGCTAATATTGCTGTCTAGTAAGCTCAGTTATCCGTCTTATTTGAAACATTTCGCATGACTCTACCACTTTTGTCATTATCATTGTAAGCTGCAATATTCAAACGACATCTTGCTTCTGGTCCAGTTGTCAACAACTGTCATCATTACTGGGCTTTCCTGTTTGTTGGCCCACGGATCTGGAACAACCTGTCGGGCGATGTATTCACATTTCTTCAGCGATTCAAAATGCACTTTTTCTTCTAAATCCTTCTCGGGACTATTTCCTGCGATGGTCTCCACTTAATTTTTCTCTGGTAGACTTAGGCAATAGTTTTTCTTTACTTAAGCCACTTAAAGATTACTGATTGATCTATTGATTGATTGAAGTCATACCTGCTTACTGCTACCAGTAGTGACTTTCAACCGAGAGCACAGTTATACTGACAATGTAATTCTCTCCGAATCAACTTGTAGGACTGTATCACAGTACTCACTGTTACTGTAAACAATCGATCGGTCAGTCTGTGTGTCTGTACACAAACATGTACTGCATCATGACGTGTAAAGTGACTGATTGCTACAGTGCTTCAGTCAGATGTATTAACGTGTATTTTTTCGTGCTTATATTTGTGTAATATTATTTTAGTTATTATACACACAAAGCTGGTATTGAAGGTGTCATCAAACAATAACAGATGTGTTTGCTAATTTCCTTACATGTTACCTAGTGTCACATCATCTACGTCTGACATCCTGATTAGCCTATACTTGGCTTAGACTCATCGTGCAGTAAATTGTCGTTGTGAACGTCGTGTTTTTATGTCTTGTGTTGAGTAGAATTGTTGTGAGCTATCCATAGCTTGTGTGTGATGGCAGCATAGAGATGGCAGAGTGTTAGATCTATGCCGATCGACAGAGTGCTTCCTGCATTCCACTGAGCGTGTAATGGTCTCGTGTCAACATCCTTCAGACAGCTTTGCTCACTTCATAGCGACCGACTGCTCTGTCGTGATGGTTGATGAACGCTACCCTCGCTACCCAGTACGTCATAGCTTGTGCCAAGTCACTGAGTAGCTGCTCGCTGTTGAGTTGTGTGTGTGTGTGATGTGCACAATTGACAACTTGATGAAGAACATGTGCAAACATTGACTAACGAGTTTATATTGTTTCTTAACTGACGTCATTAGTAAGTCAGTAAGTAAGTGTGTTTGTTATTGTTGTTGCAAAATAGCTAAATAGAACACAATAACTATAGCATTTGTGGGCATCAGTGTCGTTACATAACATAACATATTCGTTTATTTCAGGTCGTCAAACGCAACCATACAACAGATTGACAGGACGATAGGTATATGATGTGTGATACTGTCAAAGGGTACAAATACAAAATGAAAAATACAAATTCAAAAGTACAAATATGAGCACTAATACAAACAGGTGAATTCGTGACATTATATAGGCACATATTGGGCCTGGATTCGAGGCGGAATAATACTCAAATATTAATGAACATATAGTTGTTGTCAGAAGATGTAAATATGTGTGACATCTGACGTGATAGCAAATAATGGCTTAAATCTACTGAAGGTATATGAAGAGTTAGAGAGCAGTTGTGTAAAGGACTGCAGTATCTAGCAGTGTCGACATTTCATTGCACTGTGTGTATATGATAAACAGGAACTGAAGGCAACAGGCCTTGATAGTGCTGTTTGCCAGTGCAGCGATGTTTCTAATTAACCGTCGGCCGTATAACCTATATTGTGTTGGTGCAGACGTAAAACCATGCTCAATCAATTGACTTAGTTACCACATCGGACAAACATTCGGACACGCCACATGATGCTGATGGACTGCTGAAGATTAATGGGCGCAATACTGTGCGTGATTTCAGTTTTAACACCACTTAATATTGAAAAGTACTTGGCATATTTGTGTCAGCGTCAGCACAGCATGTTATCATAACGTTGGGACGACGCTTATCTGACGGCCAAAATTATGCTATTGTGTGTCCGAATTTGACCTGTTCATGACGTCATTCGTGTCCAGCGCTATTGAGTATGCCAGTGGTGATAATGTTAAGGAGGTTGATGCTGGTGCGATGTGGTTACAGATGTTGATGTGGACTCACTCTTTGCCGTCTCCTCCAGTCTACATTGACGTTGCTGGCAGAGTTGTCCGAGGCTCTGACAGTGTTGATGATGTGTTGGTCATTGGCTCCCAGGACTCGCCGCCCGAGATACACTGCTTCCAGTTCCATTCCAACACCGGTCAACGCGTTGCTCCACAGGCGTGTGGTCCGCCTTGGCGAGTCTCAGTGCCGCAGTTAGTAATCATCATTGCTGTGTGGAGTTTTTGCGATTGTTTGCTTCGCATTTTTGACCGTTTCTGCATCATCGTCGTCAACACTTGTCGCAGTATTTAATGACTGTGTTTTAAAAAAGTTAAATTACAACTTGAGGCATCTCTGAGTAGACGTGGAAGGTCTGGAATAGTGGAATAAGTGCTGTAAACATTTCTTTTGAGCTTAATGTAACTAAACGTTGGACTTACTGAGTGTCTGATGCAGGCGAGTTTGGCTTTAACAGCAACTGATAAATGTCATCATCCATACAATGATCTCATAGTTGTCTTACAGCTAGCTACTCATCTCATCGGAATTATGGCACAACACATGCATGATTGTGTGATGGTAATTTTCTGGTCGATGCTTGCTTATCCAGTTGCCATGGTGATAATCTATTATGACAGTCACTAGTTTGGCATAGTTGTTCTTGTACATATAACTGATATGAATATTGCAATTTGTAGTGACTGTGCGCTATTGGCTGGCTATGACGGCCGGGGGCGTGGCTCGGCCGATACATTGTTACAACGACTCCTAGCACCTGTCGCTGGATTGGTCGCCATTCCACACCACAGTCAAGCTACCGGTGGAATTTCTATTGTTCAGGTGAATATTTACAATGCTACTGGATTTATCAGTCACATAATGGCAATATGGAAAGCACTGAAGAGGATGCAAGTTACAAAGCCTTTTGGTAGAGGGTTGCTGAAGCTAATGGTGTTGAAGTGTAGTTTTTGTAGTAATTGCAAGTTTTTGGGGGGACATATTTAATGTATTACTCTACTGTTGATTTGTGGAATATGTATGCAGATTACCTGTGGAATTTAGAAGTCAAATTTTTAATTTTAATAGTTGCTTTTTGTTGTTAGTGTACCACCGTCATTGGCACAGGCAACTACAGTTGACATTCAGATATTGTTTTTGATAAGGTGATCTGTTAATCGTGTACTGTACAGTGGTTATTATTTTTGCTGAAAATTTTGGTGAAGGTTTCAAGTTTCGTTTAAATGATGCATTTTCGTGTGATTGATGTCAAAGTTGTCAACTGTTGTTGATTGTGCACTTGTTCAGGTTACATCGTTCGGTGATGTGTTCTGTCAAAGTTACGAGGTGGACGGGTCTGAGGCGATGCTGCGTCGTGATAAGACGTGCTCGGCTGGTGTTGCTAGCGATGGCGTCTGCCTATCAGACGAAATGTTCAGTTCAGTTCGTTGTTGGCTTGACGACGCTGAGTCGCAGTTGTCCACCACTGCTGCAGCTGCCATGACAACCAATGACGACGTCACGCCATACAATATCCGGCCGTTGTTTAGCGGTTTGTGGTGATTCGAATGTGCTTGTAATGTCAGTAGAGACACATGACATGCTACTGCTGAGCGTATAACAGTCAACTCACGTGGTTGACATGAGTCAATAAATGATGAGATTCGAGAACAAGAATGAGTTGATGAGTTTCTTATGAATGAATGAATGAATGAATGAACATTTATTTCAGGCAGTGTGGCCAATAACGCAGACAAACAGACACACAAGCACACATGCAGACAGACAGAATACACTCAGCCTACAGAACACGACTAAAATCAATTACTAAAATACGAAACTACAGTAACAACTCATAAAATTGACAGAAATACAACTTTCTTAACTAATCAGACTTTATAGAATGCAATGAAAAAACTAATAAGTTGTGACGAGAATTCCACCTATAGCAGAACGTATAACGTGCGTTATGTAATACAATATCAAAAGAAGGGACTCTAGTTTCAAACAGAACCACAGTTACACTGACATATTTCTTATAACCAAAGAAAGCTTTCATACTTTGTTACAGCAGGATCTGAATTTCTGTAAATGACTTTTGTGATATGAAGTCCATAAGGCAATGTCATAAAAATACTGTCAAAAAGACTGGAACAACTTCAATTTAACTGCTTTGGAGCAACTCTGAAACTTACCTATTAACAAGTTACAGTGAACAAACATTGAACGTATTTCTCTTTGTATATCGTCATCGTCAGACAGGTTGTTTGTTACAATGTGACCACATATTTAAAATGTGAAATAAATCGTAAGTCACTGCTGCCAACTGTAAAAGAGGGAAAAACAGTACTGAATATACGATGCCGTCTCTTCGACATAAAAATCATACACACCGGTGTTGTTACATTACAGGTTAAATCAATTACAAAGCTCTGTATATGTAAAATATTCAACATCGATTGAAGGCATGCCAAGAAGGCGCCAGCAGCACCAAATCATCTGCATATGCTAAAATATTAACACACTGATTTCCAATAAAACAACCAATGCCTGAACTAGAAACAGCACCTAATAGTTCTCTGATATAATAACAATGGAGACCCATGCACTTACATTACGTTTTATCACTTCGTTACTGAAATTGCTACTGTAAGAATATTAGATAAAACAGAAGGATTGATGACAACACAGGTGATAAGAGTGATAGTGATGGTTGACGTTGTCGGTATAGAAAAGAGTAGTGCTTCAGTGGACGAGCGCCTATTATGAGGCACCAAAATTTACAATATGTTTTTGTTGTTAACGTATTCCTTCTGATGCTCTGTAATGACTTTGTTGCTTCCTTCAGCGTTGTTAATGGCAGATGTCTGTCTTATAACTCTACTTTCTGGAAGAGTTTTCTGTACACGTTTTTTGTTCTGATGAAACCAGAAAATGACCAATAATGGCAGTGTGTAACGTCTCTGTGCGTTTTGTTGTACAGAATTATATGACGAGGTCGGTGCTGCAAACCGCAACTGTCCACTGTGTAGTGCAGCTGCGTCTAAACTGGGTCAGAGAACTAGGTCAGTGGGTGAAGATGATGAGATGTGTCCACGCTGCAGACACGTGTTGTCTGACTCGACAGCCATCAATGATTTAGCACATCACAACGACTGCTCACCAGCAAACGACGCAGTTAGCTTTATTCTACTGTTGTTCTTTTTATCAAATCTCATTTGACAGAATGTTTGTGTGCTTTGCCAGTGAAGCTTGTGTAGTGTGATAGACATTTCAGTAACTGCTGAGTAACTGCAAAACGTACTTAGTTCATTTCTAAATCAAGTATTCGCAGTCACGTGTATTTAATAATGCATCATTGTTACTGTTGAAGATATGCAGCTGTCTCCATGATGTAGCTAAAACACTAGTTGCTTACATGTAAGCTGCATGTTGCAGATAGCATTCTCTGTCACAGTTGCAAGTGTTGTGAGGCCTTGAACACTGGTCCTTGTCGTGCATTACTTTGCTTCTAGTTGTATGCCTCGGCCTCACTGTGGCCTTGTTCTTAGCGTGGTCTAGGCTTCACTGCACTGGCCTCATTCTGCTTTGGTCTCTGCTGTTCTTACACGTTGCTCTTTAACCCATTGTAGAGTGCAATCCATACTAATGTAACTCTTTGTGTCAGTGCTTATCCATTCCAAATGTCTCATTACATTAACCCATTATCTTCTGAATAGTTATGCTGGACCGTATTGATAATGTGTCTAACAGAGGTATTGCAGGTTTGTGATTGCGAACAGAGGTGTACGTCAAAGATGCTGGATGTGACAAAGTCGATCCACATCGATGACTGCCTGAAGAATATTGATTTTTCCAAGTGCTGCAACACTGAGAGCCTGCTGCTGACGAAGCTGTGGAACAATGACACTGATATCATGGGTCTACTGCAGCAGCGAGTGAGTAGCTGGGTGCTAAAGATGCCCAGCGGCACACTAGCCATTAGTCTAACTAGGCTGTAGCCTAGGACCAGAAACTGTTAGGGGGTCCGGATTTTTTAATGCTAGAAGATTGTGGTAAGTTAATTCTGAGGAAAATTGGTGCGACAAGATGTCATATTTTAAGGCTAAATTCGATTTCTACTGGGATTTGTCCCTGACCCCGATAGCAGAGCTCAAATTGCTCCCCCAGACTCCCTGGCTGTACTTAAGGGGCCTATTTCTAAGGGGATGTAAGGGGTAAGGGGTGAAGGGAAGCGAAAGGGGAGAGGGAGGGAGGGAGAGGCCCGTGAATGAGTGAATCCTAGGGCAAGAAAGGTAGCTAGTCTCTCCCTGAACATCTTTACTGCAGAACAGTTTATCTACCTGTGCTAGGTGACAAATTCTGGTTTACCAGTTGAGATTCCATCCAGCCTGTTTCAGGCTTGTTCATAGCTGTATACATTTCTTGATCATGCAAGTGGTAACAGCCTACTGTTCCAAGTGTCTAAAATTCTGAAGATCCACTATTGGTTCAAATTTATTTTTAGTTTCAATTAATTTATATACTTTGCATGTGGGTTGGTTAGGGTAAGGCACACAGTCGTGTACCAGTGACTCCGAGAACAATAGTCGACTTTCGGTATAGCAGACCCTTGAATAGTGGAACTAATATACTATTCTAAATCTGAATTGTGCAGACATGCCATGCCATTGTAATGACTCCACTCAATTATCCATTCAATTATCGGCGTTATTATAAACTCCAGATAATGAGCACAAGGTACTGTGTAGTGATGATGAGATTCGATCATTGTACTGTGACAGGATCAAGAACTGATGGAAAGGTTCAAGCATAAAGACATGAATGCTGGCATCACGTTTGACAGTGACTCTGCCGAGATGGATCACGTGGACAGTGACTGTGAAAGTCCTCGTCGAACAGCAACATTGTAATGATATGCACGCAGAACAATATCATGATCTCGCACTGTACTACTGTGTTGATGTTTTTTACGTGTGTCACTTGTTGAAAGTGTGGACTGTGATGTGATATGGTGTTATCTTTACGTCCGTCACATGGTGGCATTCTTCATCTGGTAGCCCAATCATTTGTCTTTCCACAGTAGAATTGATTACGGTATTCCAACTGGATCACTCATTGCCGAGTGTATTAACAAGACATTGAGTGGATTTGGAAAATTCACGAGTTTTGACCAAAATCTCCGTCTGTCTCAAACAAATCAATGTAGGGCCACAGTTACTGTGGAATATGAAATGTAAATGCTGTCGCAATCTGTGATGTTCCTAGTAATCTTTGAAGGCTTTTAGCCGACCTTACTAACGGTTGCGCTTATGCTACAATGTTGCGTTGGTCTGTTGTCTGTCTTTTAAAATCATATCAGCCATTGTGTCACATTCGCCATTGAATATCTCGGAAACTGTTAGAGATAAGCGGCTTGGTTCCAAATGACCACCAATAGGAAATGGTCTTTGGGAAATCGATGGTCACGTGAACAATGACGTCACGTCACCCTGAAAGGTCAAACTTGTGACCCCAGTAAGCTAGAGCCCGATATCTTTAAAGTGGCTGGAGATAAATGTACATCATTAAAGTTAAAATAGTAATAATTTTTAGCCGACGTCTGTTGCGTCTGTCGTCGTCGTCGTCTGTCTGTGTTATATATTCGTATCTTTTCAGCGTCCCCCTAAAACTCCATTGGACCACATCTGAGCTATGGTTTGGTCAGGAGCAAGAGGGAATATTACCATAACTGCTCTCTAGTAGTTTTATTGTGTAGCTTTCTGTAATTGCACACTCATTTGAGCAGCTCACAGGTTCTGTCTACCAGATTTGGCTTCATCTCACTCAGTTCACTCACTGTGCTTAGGTTACTTTGTGTGTGTTAGATTATTTTCTTGTGTAATATCTGTATGCATGTTGTAGTATTGTAACACGGTGAGGTGAGCCTGGTTAGCTTGAGGCCTGTCTGGATGACTAACTACCCTCCTTCAGTGCTTCGACACTGTTGGTTGGGATAGGAAGTCATATACGCGCTTTCGATTGGTGCCAAAATCAATGACCTTGGATGACCTTGAAGGGTCATTATGCACTCTGTTTCAAAACACGTGCGTCTTTCGGAGCTCACTGTGAAAAT
>Ga0056129_1000094_pt1 | contig 18109 bp, 14 predicted proteins | sample WorMetLIZISLAND1_FD_71118 | JGI IMG/M metagenome (GOLD analysis project Ga0056129, IMG submission 71118) | Marine gutless worms symbiont microbial communities from Max Planck institute for Marine Microbiology, Germany - Olavius loisae LIZARD... ...
GGGGAACCCCTTAGAATTTGGCAATGAAATTTGGCGTCAGAAAACTAGAGTCTTGGGGCTACCAGATGGTGAAGAAATCATGCCGCTAGCTTTCTTCGTTTTGACACAATACCGGCGTGTGACAGACGGACGGACAGACAGACGGACAGACACGTTGCGATCGCTGTTACCCGCGCTAGCATAGCGTCGCGCGGGTAAAAACCAGTGCCACAGATATGATATTATAGTGACGGTTTGAATCTGTTCGCTTTCAAAACAACTGAATCCGAACGAAATTTCAGTTTTTTTTGGCACACTCATAAAAGATGAATACAGTAGTTCTGTTACCTCACCAGCTAGAGCAATAATCAGTAGTTCATGAGTCTGCAGCAGTTGTTTTATTCATCACTTGTACAGTTGGAACTTGTCTGCGTCAGTATCAGGACTGATCTTAGTCAGCCTTATAGCAGTACAATTGTTAACAGTAGAGCGGACGTCATACCCCTTGTGTCCTTTAGTGGTATCATTTCCCAAGCAGACTGTCTGGTTAAAGTCAGTGCCTTTACTGTAAATAGAATATTAGAAATTGATTCAATGCAGTTTGTAGATGTAGAAAGTAGTCGGATACAGTTTTCAACCTTAGTGGACATAACTATTAACTGTATTACGGTACTATGTAACTATGCTGTAGAGTTGTGGAAAATCCTCAGCTTGGCTACAACATTTGGACTAATCCGAGGCTGCCTGTGCAGAATGTGCAGTCTGCTGGCAGCATGGCTGCTGATAAACAGTGGAAACCTGCGTCCACATTGACTGTGCCGACTCTTCGCATGCCACCAGGTTTAGCACTGCCAACATCTAGCCAGCAGCAGCAGCAGCAGCCGCCAGTTTCACATCTGCAGCCTGGTTCGGTGCCATCAAACAGTGCTGGTTGGCCCAAACGTGCTGAACTGCCACAAGAGCTGACAGGTGCCGGCAAGTGTCACACTGTGGTGCCAGGTGGAACTTCGCGGATGACTGGAGGCCAGGATAATGTTATTGCTAATGATGAGTATCAGCGTCAGCAGCAGGCGCTGTTGCTGGCACAGGTGCAAGCCACGCTGCGTGCATTACAGAGTTGTCCACAGCAGCCAGTGTCAGCTGATCAATTCAAGCAAGCATCGCTCATTCCTCAGAGACCTGCTGAACAGAGTCGTTTTGGCATTGCTGGTGGAAAGCCAGAGGAGCCACCAGCAGTAATGGATGCACAGCGGCCCATGTTTGTTAATGGAAAGGATGCTTGCCTGCTCCCTGTTTCAGCAACTCCAAATGCCACATCCACTGGCGCTTATCCGCAGCTGCAGCAAGGCAAAATAATGCAGCAGGGCCAGATGCTGGATTTCTCAAAGTGCATGGTGAATTCGTCGCACAATGGAGAGACAGGTGTAACCATGCAGCCTTTTCCAGGACCTCAGCAGCAGGCATTCATGCAGACCATGGGGCCATCGGCATCAAGAAGGATTCTACCAACTTGTTTCCAGAACAGTAGCCAGCCATTTCTAGCATCACCAGCTGTGCCACTGAATGTCAGTTCAGACACTGGACAGCTGGAGCCAAATCAGCAGTTGTTGGTTCAAGGTCCACCAAGCCTGAGATGCAGCCAAGCATGGAATGTCAACAATGCTCGCCAGTCACCGTATCCGCAGTACTGTGTCCCATCCAGTGTGTCGCCTGAGCAGTACAACATGGTTGGACGACTGACGCCTGTCATGACAGGACCAGCTGGTGATGTATTCTGCAGTTCTATACCATCACAGGTCTGCACGATGCCTTCATCTCTAATGATCGGATCAAAATTTCCCAGGTACAGTACTACTGGTTGTGCATTGGCAGTATAGAATTTTAAGCATAATTGTTTTGAGTCAGATAATGATAGTCAGTCATTTTAATGATACTCTCTAATAAATCTGTTATGCAGTGTTAAATGTTTAGTGAACTGTGTTATGCATTTTTATTGCGAGATTGTGTATGCCATTATGAGACTTCACTCAGTGTTAATCCATGGGTTTTGTTCTGCCACTTTGAGATTTACTATGTATCGATATAAACATTTTCTAGCATTAAAACTATGCCAGTACATGAAAGAGTGGTACGGTAATGTAATATATGACTCAGTTGCTATAGTTTGTTAATTTTTCTAGCAATTATGTTTATGTGAGATGGACAACCTTTTGGCTATTGTCCAAGCACGGTGTCTCTCCCTGTTTGGTCACATTGTGCGAATGCTAGACGAAACACAGCTTCCCCTTTGAGAACTGGAGGAGACCATCAGGACGCCCTCGTATTACGTGAATGAAGACTATCCAGCAGGACCTGAAATCCAATAACCTGTCTCTGAATGAAGCAATTGGCGTGGCTCAGAATCGTCCGCTCTGGAGACTGATGCCTACGTTTGGCGCTATGCACTCCTAGTGGTGCACACCAGAAATGAATGAGTGAATTATGTTAATATATTAATATAATTTAAAACTTTTAAAAATATAATGTAACAGCAAATTGAATATTTTAGACACCTGAATGCATCGAGTGAGCTGTATGTTCGACTTGAGGAATGCTTTGAGCAACTGCATCTACTTGAAAAAGAAGAGAAACATGTATGCAATTAATCTCATACTCATATGTGTTTTTTGACATACTGAAGTGTGAACCGGATTTAGTAAACGTATGTGATATGCCAGTCAGTTACTTGGACAGACAACTGTAATCAAATACGAGCTAATGAATTTGAACCCTTCGACACCCACTGTTGCCATATGGGTACAACTTTAAAGCATTCTGTGTCAGACTGGGTTAATCCGTCATTCGTAATTTTTGATATCTTGGCACTCTGATGCTCAACCCCGAGCGTCAGAGTGCCCGGATGTCAAAAAGTACGAATGACAGCTTAACCCAGTTTGGCACAGGATGTTCTGTAGCTGTGCCCATATGGCAGCAGTGGGCGTCAACGGGTTAAATGCATTTTGCTGCAGCACATTGCTTTGCTTTGCTTGCTTGCTTGTGGGAGTCGGTCGATATCAATCATGACATTGCACTGATGTAATGTGCAGCACCAGCACATTAGTCACTGATATTCATACACTGTGCACACCCTGTCATTAGTTTGCCTCGTTATGACTGTACTGTATCTGACGGAATGACTACAGGCGGAAGCTGAGCTAGCTCAACAGACTCCTGGTCGTATTGCCTCTAGTTCTACTGCTGGAAGCTCTGTTATAATTCCAAGACTTCCACACAACCCAACTCGTGTTGACCGTCTCTATGTGGAGTCACTGCGTGAACACTCCAAGGTACTGTCAGTCACATTCATGGTGACTTTAGCAGCTTGTGACAGAGTAGTTGAGCAATAAGTACAGCATCAGTAGTAAAACAGAAACTGAAGTAGTTAACATCAATGAGCTTAATAGCAATGTTGCTGCTCAAAGTTCTGTGCTGATGAGTGTGATAAGTGTACACGTGTAATAATGAATATTCTCATTGTCCTGTTTGCTATCTTTGCCGATTTATTGCATGCACTTCACCTCATAGTGACTTCAGTACACTACACCGACTGTTGTTGACCACATGATCAGTCTTCTGATAAGAAATTCATAGATTATAATATTTCTATGTCCCACCTGTATTTACAGGTTTATGGACGCTTTTGCTCCATCGACGTTTCACCCTTTTGGACATTACACTCCAGGACATTTCACCGTGTTTGGACGGACGGCTTGTTGTCCATATTTGCAGTGCATTTGAGACTGTCTTGGGGTGAAACGTCATGGGAGCGAAACGTCGAAGGGACAAAATGTCCAGTTTACCTATTTAACAGCACTGTTGAGGGTTACTTTGAAATTTTGTAACTTCTTAGAAAACAAGAATGACGGGGTTACCAGATGGTGAGAGAATTTCAATCATACATTTGTCCATTTTTCCACTGTATCACAACTTGACTGACAGATGGACAGAGAGACGGATGGAATTGTAAAACCAGCATAGAGTTGTGCATAGCTTCACATGTGGATGTATAATAATTAACGGAAAAAGGTAGATGAAATAAGACTGATGATCTTGAAAATGTGAAAAAGGTAGAATATTCCAAGACCACATTGACTTTGTCTTCTGTGTCATCAAGTTTACCAGATAACAATTCCGTGATTGGTCAGCTGTCTCGGCAGTTCTGTCACATGTGATGTATCTTGTATGTCTGCCTGTGTTAGGTGAGTTCACTGGTTGGTCGCCTGTGGCAGTGCCGTGGCTTGCAGCAGCCTCTGCACTCAAGCATCTACTCTGTGATGGAGACGTGGATGGAAGGTATTCGTAAAGTACAGGCACGCCGGAAGGAGGAGATGGTCGGCATGGCAAATCGTAATTACAGCAGTGCTTCGCGTGTTCAGGACAACAAAGGTACACTTTATCAAAGTGTTTCTGTTGCCTTGCGTACAGTAACTAGTAGTGGCTGGATCATACAACATCGATTCGTTATGTCCTAATGATTAATATATTTTAATTCAGTCTTTGCAATAAGTAATATTCTCATATATTCTTTTTATGTTTTACACTTCTGTTCATGTTGCAAGAAACTACTTATGTATATATTCTCTTAACTTCAGACTACTGGTGTCTTGGTGATGTAGTGGTTAGGGTGTCGGACTTTCGATCACAGCGGTCATGAGTTTGATTCCCGGCCGGGGCACTATCAAGTCACTAGGTCAATTCAGCCTTCCATCCTCTGGGTAGGTAAACCGATTACCAGACTTACTGGCTGGAGTTAAGGTGGGGTGTGCTCACTTGTGTCAGGTGGCAAGTGACATTGTGTATTGTAAGTGACACCTCGTAGTTCTGTCGTGGAATTTCTCATTCAGAACTTATTATGTCTTTAACCTTTAACTTTATTAACTTCTACTGGACTTCGGACTGGGCAGCGAAGATTACAGGACTTTGTAGCAAAGAGACGACTTTGGATGGCAAGCCATATTATCAGGATGCCACCTGGACGACCAGCCTATCACGCCATGTCGTGGACCCCTCGTGATAGTGGCAGACGACGAGGTCGTCCAACAAAGACGTGGCGGTCCACATTTAAAGAGGACTCGGTGGACCGAGGAGTCAATTGGAACAGCATCCGGGCTGTGGCTACAAACAGGAGCGGCTGGCGAACTCTTGCTGCCCATTGTCCTGTCAATGACCGGAGGATCTAAGTAAGTAAGTGAGTAAGATATTGCTGGTTTAAGTAGCACAAAATTTAATGTGCATACATCTTAATGTGCTTTTGGAGAACGTAAGCAGTATACCAGCATAACAACTCCCATGTGTTTGTGTGTTGAGTTGTTTTACCAGTGTGCAAGTGCAAAATGAATGCACATTGCACAAGATCATTAGGTACACTATATAAATCTACACTTACACATATTACTAGTTGACTTTTCAGCGAAAGACAGAAGAGCATAACGTGTGATGATGAGATGTGTGATTGGTTGTCAGATATCGTAGCGCTGGCGGCCGCTGTGACTGAGTTGTTGAGCCACACTCGTCGAGCTCGCACTGCACTGTGGTGTGTAGTACAGATGACCAGTGCTGAGTACACGTCTGGTCTGTCACTCACTGACGGCACCTCACACGACCTCACTGCAGCTGCTTCACTCACTCACTGAACCACTTGATGCTGCACCACTCTCAAGAACCTCCACTCACAGTACACTCGATGCAGCTTCTCTGACGTATTGCATTGTTCGCATTTGAAACTGTTAATTTTATTAGTGACTCGTATATGATATGATATGACTGAGCATACGTGTCTGTCATTGAAGGACATTGACAGTCTTTGTGTGAAAGTGTTGTTGCTTTGTGGTAATTGCTTGCAGTGATTTACACAATGTGGGTCACTGGTTAAAACATACAGTGACACACACACACATTGAGATGGAAATAGGCGTACATGGAATATCTTACGAAAACATCGGCAATTGATAGCCTGTACTTGTGACTGACTGAAATGTTTGGTCTGTCCAGGGCTGCACAGATCTGGAACATAAGGAAAAAGGCTGACCCTGGACACTCATTGGTGTTTGTGTCTGTATGTGTGTGCATGATGCCTGGAATGACTGCTGAAAATGACTCCATTGATGCTGACTGTAGTATAGATATAACTTCAGCTACACTGTTTCCGATACAGTGTGGGAATTTTCACGTACTGTTTTGCGTATAAATGACAATGACAGCTTCTGCATGGTTAACTGAGAAAAGGCATTTATTTTCAGTCAGCAAAATTAAAACTAATTGCATGGTACAGACACACATTGCAGTAATCGCATAACAAAGTATATGTTGCTGTGTTGTGCTTTTAGTATTGTCTGCGTTGTGTGGATATTATTTCATTTGAAAGTGTGCATTTGATAAAATAACAGATCCCATTCTATAGTGGATATGAAAACAGCAAAACGTTTAATTGAACTTCATTGACAATTACTGCTCCATGGCTGGTCTTTAAGCAGCTCAGTTTGTTTGTAAACTGAAACAGTTGAAGATTTATTTGGAATTAATGACTGTTGCTTTGCTACCGCTCAGCTTGACTATCATGCATGGTCATCGCGACTATTTATTAATTTCTGCATTATGCTGCAAAGAGTGCACTATTTATTCAAAGCAGTTTGCCATTTATCATTGCTAATGTGTTCTGTCCTGTTAGTTGTCTGTCAAATTTGGTGAAATTTTGATCCTGATAATGTCATTTTGTGGTGCTGTTTTAGTTATTGATTACTGGGTAACATTTCTTGCAACATCAATGCATTCATAAGAGTATTTTGTCATACACCTTTGGAACAACGTAAATTATGATACGAGTCATTAAGTAATGCTGTAAACAAAAAGCCGATAAAGTTGTACTGAGGAACATTGTTATCAATCAGGCCACAGTTATGCAGGTGTGCAGTTTTTTTATTATTCCATTACTGGTGTGAGGCAATGATGTCAGTAGACTATGGTTGCTTGTATGCACGTATGTGGGTAGATTTAGGTAGATCGGGTAGATTACATGTACTGTACATGACAGTGACAGCAAGAAGCATTGTGATGTTGCTGATAAATGGCTCAGCTGAGTGTTACACTTGCTGTCACAACAGCTTTCATCTGTTGAATATTGGGTACTCTGTGCTACAGCTACACTGCAGTGATGAATTTCTGGGCATTTGTCTTGTTTTGCATGAGTTTGTAAGCTGTATGTTTTGTTGCAGTTATTCCGAACACCGACATTGGTTTAACTGACTGTTGCATGTTCAAAAGCCACGTTGATGCATGTCTGTAACTGTTAGTGGTTATTTTATATCAGCATAGTATTTTGTAGAAATTATAGCTAGTTTTCGTGTGTGCATTCCTGCCTCCAGACTGGCTATTAATGGCTAGGTGTATATTTTTAATTTGAACAATAGTGACCTGGGAATGTCTACCGTGAGGCTGCAAACATCGTAAGTGTGAGAGAAGACATCAGGTATAAGGTGAACATCTTTTGTACATATCCTTGACAGAATTTGAGCAGAATCATGATGAGCTGCTTACTTAATTTATTGTAGACAACATCGTTCCAGTTAATTTCCTTCTCTTCTGTTACACATAAAGTGTGAACAGCAATACTGCACTGTGAGGCAGTGCTGGTGGACATTGCATTGTAGAGCTTTATGCTGAAACAACTTAAATGTCTGCCTAGTTGTTTATTGGATTGTGTCTACATCGTTGCAGATTGCCAAAGTGACTATTATATGAAGCAGATTTATGTATATCCAAGGAACGGCAACGGAATTTAAGATAATGGTGGTAAATGGTATGGCAAAGTGTTGAACATCGTGTGTGAATGTTTCTATGTATTGATTACAAAGCCTCAGTTTAACATGATCATTGAAATGTGTCTGTGTGTGTGCTGTGTGAACCAAACTCAAATGTGCTATACATGTTTGTGCATTTAGTTCACAGTACAGTCTCGACCAGATGACTTTATGATAGTCTTTATTAGCAGATGGATTTTCTTTGTTGAAGTATTCATTTTGATTTTCTGCTGTTGCTATATATAGGGCTCTTGTCCTGATGTTTATCTGTACATTCAGGGTCTGCTCACAACATCAGGATAGCATTTTAACGTAGTTATTGTTAATTTTAAACTGCTATTGTTGCGTCTCAGCTTACGGCTTTTGTGGCAAACAGAAAGTAGGTTATAGATTAACAGATTTGGATGTACACAGAGCTGAAATGTTACGTTTACAAGCGTTTGTTGTATGTAGTATGTTAGAACGTTTATGTAGCTTGTTTGTTAATAGGTAGTGAGTGTTCTTTGACAGTTGTTTGCAATGTTCTTACTGTTGATGTTCATATTTTCAGGTTGTTTAATGTTACGGCACAAATACATAAATTGCACATTTGTTGCGTCAGATTGAGATGTTATTTGGTCACGTTGCAGTGCTAACTGGCTTATACTCCGTGGAAAACACTGACAAGAAGCCAAGCTGTCACTAGGATAGCCGACCGTACTGCCTCATAGCACTCTTGGGGTCACGTGACGTCATCGGTCACGTGACCATTTGATACCCCGTAGGCCATTTCCTATTTGCAGTCCTTTGGAACGCAGTCTCTAAATCCAGTCATTTTCGAGATATTTGGCTCTAAGCGTAGTGGGGTCACGAGTTTGACCTTTCACGCGATCATTTGATACCCCATATGCCATTTCCTATTGGTGGTCATTTGGAACCAAGCCTCTATCCCTAATGGTTTACGAGATATTCAACGTCGAACGTAACGCAATGGTTGACATGACCTTGGTATGACCTCTAAACCAAGGTCGAGGTCATTCATTTTGGTACCAATCAATTTCTTATATACGACTTCCTAGAGGCTGTCAATAGTAATTGTTCTAGGACGCACCGTTTAGCCACAATACATTCCAGACAGACGACGGACGCAACACTGTAGCATAAGCGCTGAGAATGAAGAATATGAAAGTAACAGAGTAGAAAAATGCACCCCTTAAATGAATAAGAAGCATCATAATGCCGTGTACAAGTATTTCTGAATTCTATGTGCTGCAAGTCACGACTGCGTAACTTCACCAGTATTAATGTTGTAACAAAATGGAGATATTGTCAGCTGAAACCATGGTCCAGCAGTGGCTGATGAAGTAACGTATCAGGCATTAGCTATCATGTCTTTCACGTATATAAAAATATAAGTGCAAGGTCAGTTTGGTGAATTAGTGGACCCATTAAGTTCCGTATTTATCGACCTGCCTCCCCCATATGAGATTTTCATTGTGATGTTTGTCTTATGCATGTTTTTGGAGCTCTAATTCTCAGTTGTGGTCCTTTGCAAGCTGCAGCTGTGGGGCTGTAAACCCGGCACTGGATCCAGTGGACCCTAATATGACTAGTACATGAACCCCCAGTGCGAGACGGGCTCTTCACAGTACCTGTTTGCTGACAAAATGAAATATCACACAAATCATATTATAAACCTGCCTGGCACTGAGAGAGATTATTAGAAAAATATGGTAAGTTTTACAGCAGTTAACGACAACATTGCAAGTTGGGTACAGCAGACAGTGTTGAGTTATCAGAAACAGTCAAGGCATAAAGTAGTATGCTAGCTCCTCCTCTTCACGACTGGCTTGTTCAGCGACCTCGTCAAGTACTTTCTTTGGCTGAGGAGGCTCTGACCGTGGCACCAAACGCCGTCCCAACTGCAATAGCCAACAGTACACTACACTGATACAGCATACGTATCAGTATGTTATGATATGCCATAACACTGTAATGTTGGGATAACTTAGCTTAATTTTACTACCGTATTGTTTTTATTTTGGCATGTAAGAGGCTTCAGCCCTTTGTCATTTACAATAAAGTAATAAAGCAATATAACTGCACTTGCAGACATCTGGTACACATCCATTATCAAAACATCACATACTGCTCAAATGTCATTGTGAAAGAAAGCAATACACGAGTACAGAGTGTAGAGTAGAACATGTACGCTTTATGTAGAACATAGTCATATGCTGCTGAACGTAGCATGGATAGAATTTCCACTACTGGGACTGGGACAGTCCATGAATTATGAATGTCGTCAAGCATTTTGTCTGTTCATTGCTATACAATGCACGGGACAGATATAAAAGCACTTGCGGTAAATCAAATGGTCACGTGACCAATGTCGTAAAGTGACCTTGAAAGGTCAAATGACTCCTATATGTCTGGGGTATATCGTGTTGAAAATGACTGATACTTGGTTATAACAGAACACTGACAAATTCGCGTAGCCTACCCCTCTCGTTGTAAGTGCAAATATAGCTAGTCAACAAATGATATTATTACAGCTGTAACAGGACTAAAAGTTCTAAAACTACGTATGGCACTGGACGGACTCCGTGTTCTTTGAACATTATCTTGTTAAGCAACAGCTCAAAACTTTTCCAAAAAATGACGTCACAAATTAACAACTCCTGCACATAATAGTGCCTGCACCAGAACGTGATTGGATTATGCTTGTACAAAGTACAACTCCAAATGTTATCCTCAGACTTCACTCCAAGTATGGTGGTACTGTGGAGAGGTACGCCCTCTCCCTATCTCACCCTTTCTTGCCACTATTTTCATATTTTTAACAAATGACACCACATTTTTATTTGCTGTTTTTCTACCAATGTCTCGTAGTTTAGCAAGAAAGAACGGCAACCAGGTCACGTCATGCCAACTATTGAAATTTCGACCTTTTTCTTTGGTTCTGCTTTAGCTCGTTCTTGGGCACGCCGAAGTCTCTCTTCTTGGTGCAACTTCTGCTGTGCTATTTTCTCTTCACGCAATCTCAGGCGACGTTCCTTCTCTTTAGCCTGTCGTTGAACATCATCATCAGTACTTGTACTATAAGATTGGTGCGCGGTGGGTGTGGTAGGCGGTAGGCCTACCAGATGGATGGATGGATGGTTAGGGTTTAACGGCATTTTAAGCACGCAAGTAGCGGCTATATCATGCCTGAGGAAGTTTAAAGTTTGTTAGTAAGGCCAATGGCGTGTACAAAAAAGATTATACGGACTTGCGACCGCGAGGTCGTGGGTTCGAATTCCGCCCGTGGCTGCTGTGCACCAACGCCAACTCATTAAACTCAGCGTGTCATCCCTCCGGGGTCGGTTAATGAGTACCAGCGAAAGCTGGGGAGTGGCATACCACGCGATGCACTGGCCCCGTATCCGTGGTCTTGCAGCTTCGGCTGGTGTTTGGCTGAGGGCTAAGGAAACGGAGATCAGCGCCGCCTCATGGGCCCTTGAGGCTCGGGAAAGGACTATAAGATACGTAATTAATGCAACTTGATTTATTTGAAGCAAAATGTTTTGCTTCTTGATAATGACATCACAGAACGTGTCCTGGACATGGCTATGTTATGCGCAAACGACGGATTTGCGCTATCGGTCGACCGCGCTGCACTATTGAAGGATCACTCGTTTGTCGTCATCATCAACCACTCGTACAACAATTGACCGCTGATGTTCACAAGCAGTTAATCCTGCACTGCTGCGCTGACGACACAGTTGCGGAAATCGGCGTGGTTATTGCCTATCACACAGCTAGATAGTAGCGCAGCGCGATCGACTGATAGCACAAGTCCGTGGATCGCGCATAACAGACATATCATGTAGAAGCATTTATACAACAGTTACAGTATACACTACTTCACCAGTCTTGACAACATGCAAATAATAACTGAAGTACCAGTATAGGCCTACGAAAACTAGTAAAGCTGACGTTTCAGACACAATATATCGACAACACAGCCTAACTACAGTTGAAGCTAGAAGACTGCATTTAACCGTGTTATTAAAGGTGGTCTCGGTGGCTCCCTACTGGCAGCGCGTCGGACTAACAATCGGAAGGTTGTGGGTTCGATGCCTGCTAATGTAGTGTGTATCACAGTGTTGACAGGTAACCGCCTGGGGTAAACTCCGCTGTGGCCGGCCACCACTCCTTCTTCCGAGCTGTAAGAAGTTGGAGTTTAAGACTGTCAGCGTTGATGGACTCGGATCTGGCATGGGTAAATGGTAAGAGCGCTAGAAAAAGCTGATGCTATGCTGAGTGCTGACACTTTCAAGCGCTCTATAATATCGGGAGCCATTTACCATTTTACCATTTAATAGCTCGACGCACACTGGTAAACTTTTAAAAGCCACATGTTGGCCAATTTTGGAAGATGTTCACCTTTTCTGCAGCTTCTACTTTGTCTGGAGGTAATAATTCGATCTGCTGAAAGAGCTCTTCAAGTCGATTTTCAATATTTGTCAACATCTGCAACGTACTGCATACAAACAAATTCCACAGTTTCTCAACAAAACATGTTCATTTCTCTAACATGTTCACTTTCTTGACGATACAATACCAAGAATATTTAAATGCACTAAGAAATTGACGGGTTCCTGAGCACGCCGAAGTCTCTCTTCTTCGTGCAACTTCTGCTGTGCTTAGTTAGCTGTATATGACCAGAAACAGGAAATTGAAAGAACAAACACAAGGGCTTAAGTAATTTGGTTTAAGGCGACATCACTCCTATGCATAAGAACCCCCATTTTGGGGGAAGGGGAGGTCGTAGATGTCAGCAATGGTACCATTTTAAAGAGTGATGGTGGTTCCCTGTACATGTAGGCTCTCCACTGTGACCATTGCGCTATCTCTAACCATTTAGCCGCAATTTGCCGTCGAATGTCTCCGACGTCGAGTCAACAGAGGTGGGTCATTTTGCGGAAAAATTTGGAGAGGGTTGACCGATGTAAGCCAAATTTTAACACGATCTTGGAGAGACATTGGACTGTCGTATGCAAAGGAAATTTTGTCGATAGCTTCTGCCGTTTGAGCACAATGCACAAGTGTGACAGACAGAGCGGTAAAATGTGTCGCAATAGGCGAAATCGTTCATCAGCGATGTCGGCTAGAAATGAATACCAGTCGGCATAGAAAGTCCGGTCTGCACAGAAACAGTCTCACTCTATAGTGGAGAGGAATCACAGGATTAATCGAACCAATGAGTTTTCAGCTCAAGCTGACAAAGTGACGGTGAAAGTAACAAGAGAGGATGTGCTTTATCCGGGATGAAATGGATCAGGACGAGGCTGAGTTAACCCTTTAAAGACCGCTGTTGCCATATGGGTACAGTAACAAAGCATCCTTTGCCAGACCGGGTTAAGCCGCCATTTGTATACGCCGTCATTTGTAATTTTTGACATCCAGGCACTCTGACGGTCAGCTCTAAGCGCCAAAGTGCCCGGATGTCAAAAATTACAAATGACGGCTTGACCCGGTTTAGCACAGGATGCTTTATAGCTGTACCCATATGGCAACAGTGGGCGTCAAAGGGTTAATGAAACAGCTAGAAGCTGGTTCCAGAGAGACTGTACATAACGGAGGAGAAACCAGTTTGTTACCTTATGTTTGCCTCATTATCGCCAATGCAGCTACGATAAACCTCTTCAACTTTCTTGTTCAGAGCACTCAGCACTTTCTCCTGATCGTCAGCTTTGAATTCTCCGAAAGAAAACATCCTACAAAAACATATTTGTTATCACTATCACTGCTTCAACAATAAGATCTATTTTTATTTTCCACCCACACTGCCACGGGTGGGCTCACTGGGCTGTTAGCCAAATCTGCGACCAATATGTCCAAGCAGTGTCTCATAGGCGTTGGTTAGCGGTCTAGTAGTGTATGAGTGCATTTCTAGTGTAATCTTGTAGGCCTACACTGTGCAAGGACCGCATTACCTCTTAACTTTGTACATTAATGTTGATTATTGACTGTATCCACTGCAAACAAACACAGTTGAGATGACATACTGTGCTTTTGTCTCAAGATCCTGAGCTTTCTCTTCTTCCTTCATTATCGCAATGTTCAACTTGTCAATCTGCTCTTTTAGAATATCCGTCTCCTTCTCCCTACACAACGTTATGATATTATCACACAACACGTGATACGATATCACACAGCCATCAAACGTAGGCCTACACAACAGATTTACAAAAAAATATTGAAAACAAAGATCTAAAAGCGGGAAATTTAGCTGCAGCTGAAGAGAAAAGGCACAATAAAACAGTTCAGTTTTCAACTCACGATTAAGACCACAGTGACAATGAAGCTGTACTAGTTCACTGTCACAATGTAAACGAGTGATTTGTATCGATCAAAGTAAGTATGACAGTGCACAACGACTGTGCTTGCCTTCAACAGTCAAGGCTCAGCACTGAACGCACATCAATCAAAAGACTGGCTGTGTGCATTGGCAGCAGTGGATATATCAATGATTGCTGTTATACACTTCTGTGGAACGGTGGTCTTGTTGAATTGTTGAATAAATCTCCACTGTTATTGTTCTGTTTCAAGGCCGATTTATTTGCACGAGTGACCATGCATTGCCCAGGCAGCGCCAACAGTCTCATCAGTCTGCACTGCGATGAATCTCCAGAACTTGTTGACATTGACAACACACGTGATACTTTTGACTTTGTAACGTGTTCTTGTAGCTCTTTGCGCTTGCACCACGTTAATCTGATCGCGTGACGACGATGATGATGATGATAATGAGTGAATAAGTACAGATGACGCTGCTGTAGACTGTCGTCAGTCTTTCGTGTGCTAAACTTGCAGAGTGAGTTTGTGTTCTGAGTATGTAGGCCAGTGTGTCACAGCTGTAAGCTGGTGTTGTTCCAGTGGTGTGAGCGAAAAATCTGTAAGCAGTGTTAACAGTAGTTCCAAGGCGCTAAATATGTCAGTAATGAGAGAAGGGCAATGTATTAACGGACAGTACCGGTAAGACTTAATATGAACAGAAGGTAGTGAGTGACAGAGCATCAAACATTAACGGTAAACAAAGATTCCTAATTCCAGTTTTCAGTGACTTGGTTGCAGTAAGTTTGACTCAACCAAGAGCTTTCATTACTTGATGTGAACCTTATGACGTATGGCTTGGCATCACTCCCGATTCCACATTGCCGTTAAATGGTTAAATGTTCAGAACACTAGCTCACAGAATACACATCTCAAAGACTCAATGCAACGTGTCCCCAAAAGAATGAAACCATTTAAAAGCAATGGGGAATCATGTGTGCAATTTACATTCTATAACCTTGGCTAGAACTAATCAAGTAAAAATCTATTGAATACTAATTACGAGAAACGTGTTAGCATCAGTGACGTGATCATATAATAGATGAAGAATACGTTACATACATTTTGGCTTTGGTGGACTTGACAGTTTGCTTCATCTCCTCGAGCGCCTCTTCTGTCTCCTGACTGTTCTGTATCAGTGAAAGGTTCTGCTCTTCCAATTCTGAGAATATGTCGAGCAGCTGCTGAGGATCTGTGAAGAACAACGTCGGTTCCTGACCAGTCAACAATGATATAATGCTTCAAGACACTGTGACTATTACTACTGGTACATGTGTCACCATTAGTCTGAATTAGCTGTCAATTTAGCAATAGCTTAATAATACGTACACTAAAACAGATTTACACGGAAAGCCAACAAGGAGAAATTTTTGCCACAAGAATTATCAAGTAGCACCAATTAATTCAGTGGAATGGACTTGCAGTAATCATCATGCTGAATACCATTAACAGAAGGATTTATTCAGTTGAAATCATACAAAGAAAACTGCAATACATGAGTAATTTGTTAAAGCAACAGTGTTAAACTTTCTTTATGCAACAGGTCGATATGATCAGACAATGCTATGTTTTAAAAATTCAAATTATTCACAACAATAAAGTAAAATTATATGAATGCAACAGACAACTTAGAATAGTTTGCTATAGAGCAAATGGCAGTGTCTGACTGTAAGTAAATTTGCAAAATTGAAACTGATAACACCAATATGCTTGTCCTAACAACATGTAGCCATGTTGAGATCTTTGTTAATGTTGTTGTTTTTTATAATAATCATTATTATTATGCTGAAGATAATCATTATTATCGATTATTAGTTAACTTGTATGAACAGAATTCACCTCTTCGGTTTCTTCTTCCGAATCTGACAGAGATGCATTACTCTCATCTTCAGCAACTGATCTGCCAGTGACACACGCACACACGCCTCTCAACAAACACAATGTGATGTGTATGAAGACAACATGTGCAATGCATGCTTCAGCAAATGATGAAATGCACCGATCTGTTGTTTACATTCTATGTTGACCATCGTATGTTAAATATAAAATAAATACTGAACAACATTAAAGCAAAAAAACAACAGTTGTTTATATAAGAAAACTTACACGTACCAGAGTAAGCTACGTATAGCCTTCAATAAATGCCTGCTTTTTACGCACTACCGGTATTTACACCTTAAAACACTCAAAATTATGCCCCAGTACAGCAGCATATAGGCCTACTAAATGGTTCAATATGACATAAACAGGAACTGTTATTGTTTGTACGTTATACCATACCACTGTTATTCTTACTATTATCATTCCCCCTAAACAACCTGTTGCTTATGTAGAAACTTACCTGAATTCAAGGAAATATAGACGTTAACAAACAAAGCCATAAATAAGCTCGACAGTGCCTTCATCAATGCTATGTATGAAATGATAAAAATATGATGACAAATGTTAGAACTGACTGATCTTTAGATGATGCAGACAATATAGATCGTTTGTCTTCAGCTTGCTGTTTTGACAACTTGTCGTCAGATGCAACATCTGAATTAGCTGTTACACCAACAAGCAACAGCTCCAATCTGTGAGCAAACCAACGTGATTACAGTGTACAGGAAACCATGCAGCTTTATGACATCCACAGTCCACACTGCAGTTCCACGGCTGTGTTGCAACGCCGTACTTCTACTCCGTAACTTTGTTACAATACTTCGCTCATTTACACGTACTTTGTACTTGTAACACAATACATTTATGTCCTGTAGTTCTGCTTTTATTGCAGTTATGTTTCACGTGTACTGTTTTACTTAATAATTGTAACAAATTACTTTTCAAGCAAGTACTTAGGCTTTAAAATAGTTTGGAGAAATTAATTATAATGCTTGACTTTATCAGTTGACTTGTGCATCCACTGTATATGACTAGACTCTGGCGAATAAGATTCACTGACAGCCAGAGTGGAATAGTGCCTCTGTTACTGTCAATGACAGACAATACTCAGGGAACAAATACTGTTAACAGTGCCAGTGAAACCTCCACTTCTGATCTTAAAGATGACTTTTTCACTTTCCAGTTTCCACCAACTGATAATGACTGTGTTTGCTCCAAACCGTTCCATATTGAACCTTTTGACAATAGTTGCTGTGCTGTGTATAAAGAAAGTAACAGTGAGCACTGTGAATGACTTGCATGATTTTGACTGTGGATGTAGCTGATGAGATTGATAATTCAGTGTTTGCTTTCATTTGTTCTTAAAGTACTTATTACGAGTAACTAGAACAGTTCCGTTTCTTGTCTCATTCACGGCCCCGCCCCAGTGGGGCTGACATTAGTTAACCCCCTTCCTCACAATATAATGTCTATGATCATTAGAAATTCAACCAAAATTGTCACTGTCAGACTCCAATCACAGTGTGAAGGCGTATTATAATTACAATCCCAGTGTGAGGGGGCTATTATAATACCCCTCATCCTGTCATCCACACCTCATTTCCTTTCCTGCGACGCTGACCCGTGGATATTTCGTATTACATTGACAGCAGACAATGGTCTAAACCTTGCATTGTAGAACAATAGCAGCGAATGTATATGATACAAGAAAGCCTAGCTAACGCCAGGTAAGCGCGACAGCCGTGTGTGTATGAAGACTTGTTTTTGCCATCTCACCGTTGTTTGACGCCCCCTAGCTGAGGAATGCCTTGCGATATCAACGCAATCTATACATCGCTGAAAAGTACATTCAGTGGGCTACAATTCCATCAATGACAATACGGGTCTGTCTTCATTCGTTTAGCTGTTATTGCCTCCGAAACACGAGAAATGTCGCGAAATTCCAAGGGAATTTCACCGTACAGCAGTTCAAGGTCATCCAAGGTCATCGATCTTGGTGTCAATGGAAAGCCCATATGTGACTTCCTATTAGTCATTAATTGTAACTTTAACCG
>Ga0056129_1000097_pt1 | contig 18006 bp, 12 predicted proteins | sample WorMetLIZISLAND1_FD_71118 | JGI IMG/M metagenome (GOLD analysis project Ga0056129, IMG submission 71118) | Marine gutless worms symbiont microbial communities from Max Planck institute for Marine Microbiology, Germany - Olavius loisae LIZARD... ...
TCAACGGATTTTTCACAAGAAAAAAACAACTAGGTGCACGCGAATCTCCCGGATTATTACGGACAAATATCACAAGAAAACGAAGCATTTTCGATGGTGAAATGTATTCGACGATATGTGTAGAATAGGACCTGGTCATTAGATCTCGGTTTGGCGAAATCGATCCACTTTTGACGAAGATGTGAGCAGTAAACGATTTTCACATTTTTGTTCCCAGTGACCTTGACCCTTACCTCAAATTGGCTCCCCTAGTTGCTTTTGTTCATCGCTATGTTTCCACTAAATCAGAAGTTCCTACGGCTTTCCTGCTTTGAAAAAAAGCAGAGGCATGGGACTGACTGACAGACGGACTGGGTGCTGCAACACTTAATGTGGCCCCCTCTACGGAGGGCTGCATAATAAGCAGCAGGATTTCACTACAGAAACTGTGTGGCTGCGGCGTAATGTTGCAGAGACGCGGAACAACACTGCTGCAGCTGCTGGTACCGCTGCTATAATGCTGCAGAGTACAGTCAGCGGACGTCAGTAGGCCTATTGGCGGACGACTGCTGAAGAAGGTTGACGATGTATCGGTCATGCTTACTCATCGCAGCGCTGCTGCTTTCTGTCGACAACTTTTTCACGCTCTCTCGATCTGATTTCCGGCACCGCACTTAGGCGATGGATTCGAATACGCTAGCCGCCGTGGACTGCGTCAACAACACGACGGCAGCGTCAGCCAACTGCAGCTCCACACAGGTCTTAGACGGCGGCAGCACGAACGTCGTCTTCGAGTACTTCGTTCGTATCATCATCCCTATCATCTTCGGTCTCATCGCCGTGCTCGGCTTCGTCGGGAACCTGTCTGTCATCGTCGTGGTCGCCGCCAATAAGACCATGAGAAATACGACCAACATTCTCATCATTGGACTCGCCGCCGCCGATCTCGTGTTCATCGTCGTGTGTGTTCCGTTCACTGCAGTCATCTACGTCATTCCTGTCTGGCCGTTCGGCCTCGTCTGGTGCAAGGTACGCCATACCACACACATACCACATCAAACACTTCAAAACGATACGATACAATACGGCAGTATAACCTGCGCTAAACAGCATAGTTTACCATGAATGACCAGAAAATTAACATTAAAAATTAAACGCAAATAAAAATACTAAAATTATACACAAACCCTTTGAACCTTGGTGCTCTGTCTTTCCTGACTATAACCCTGGGCTCATGATGGGGACTTTTTCTATGTATTTGGAAATGTGAATGAATATAAATAACAAAATCTTCCTAATTGTGGACACCTAATTGTGAATACAATGATTGAATTACTCTTATAAAATGCATGAGCTGATTGAATAGTTTTGATACCCGATTTGTTATGCCATTCACACACAAAGGACTCAACACAACATTTCACAGCAACCGGAAAATAACGAGAGACTATCCGAAATATCCAAACGGTCTGCATTAGCGCCAATATTCAACAAGAGAATGGTTCGTAGCAATTATCCTTGCCAGATCCTACACACAGATTGTCAGATATACATTGCATTCAGTGCAATTCGTGCGTTGTGGAAGTGCAGGGTTGGTTGCAGACGGCTCCTGGCGTTTAGCTCTGTTCTGTTGTACTGTTCAGAACACACAGCGCAGCATTGATTCGACGTTGCATGCCGATGCTGGTCTCTCGGCAAGATGTTGAGGCGTAGAATCTCTGCCGATTAGCCGAGCGTCAATCGTAGGTCGACGTGACGAAATGCTCCGACAAGTTCATGGCAAAACAGTGAAACAAATGAATGAAACTTGCGCTTAGCTATGTAGCTGTGAAGTATCAGTTCCTTTCGAACTGTATCAGCATCGTCGTCATCATCATCATCATCATATTTATTATCCCAGAATAACACGAAAATTAAGTATATCATCAATCACAAATAAATCAATATAATCGGAAGGCTGCCAGCGAAGCACTACACTCACTGACTGGCCGCCTCTGTAATTGCTGAATGTTCGGTGGAAATGACATGAAAGGGTAAACAGCGTGCATCAGAGATGTCATAAGGACAACAAAACTGCAGTGCAAGTGCAATACAGTGCAACACCATCACTCAGTGTACAATGCAATAGATAGCTAAGTAACCATTATGCAATTTAATAACTTCATAATGGCTCACCTATTAAGAAACATCTTACTCTTTTTAAATGATTAAAGTGAAGTAATGTCAATGAGATCATATGGTACTCTATTCCAAAGGTGACTTCCTATAAATTTTAATAGCAGGCCTCCAAACGGGGAATTTACCTGGACAAGTAGAGTTTATTATGCCTATAGTATTATAACTGTGAACGAAGGTGCTATGGGTAAAGTAATTCCTAATACTGGTGGATGCATATACCATCGTGCGTACAGGACTCAGAACCTGATAATTAAACAGCTCGCATGGAGGGAGGGTGTTTGGTGTTATACGGTAGATACAGACAGTCATTAGTAATAGCCTATGCGAAGAATTTTATTACTCACCGACACCGTGGTCCTTTTGTCTAGGTATGAAGCATAAGTATTGCCATACACCTCCAGGCCATATAATATAAATAGGGTTGTACAAAAGCAAAATAAATAAATAATTGCGAAGACACCAGTCAGGTAATACATAGCGTATTTTGTACAAGATGCCTACAAGACGCAAGCGATTTCTCTGAAAATTTCGTATAAAATGTCCAAGAATAAAATATTTGAAAACTTCAGCAGATAAACGTTAAAGCAGAAGTGCAGAAAGAACAGGACAGGTGTCTCGCACTTTATTTTCCTACGAGAATCTTGCTTAAACAGCTCGCGAAAGTGCGAGACGTTGAGATGACTAGCTAATATTAGCAATAAGTTGGCGAACTAAACATAGTAATTTTTATTAACAGAATAATATTAGTTCGCCGAACTGATCCTAGCACTGAGCTATATGAAACTAATTATATGACAACAGGTACATAGTCAATAGCCAATAATTTGGCCGAACATATCAACACACAGGGGCCACGGCATTGACGTCGCCATTTTGTAGGCGGAGCTAACAAAACGTAGCAAATTTCTTGCTCGCGAAATCTCGTCGCGGCTCGCGACTTGTGCGATGCGACACGAGAATATTCTACGTTAACAGCTACGAGAAAAACAGTGCGAAAACACGCCTCAGGTGAGGCGCAGGTAAGATGAGACAGGCAAGCAAGGCAGCGTGGGAAGTGTCAGTAGCAGATTGAGTGTCATGAGACTCATCGTCACTGTCTTCAGTTCTCAGTTCTGAGCTGTCACAGTCATCGTTATCAACACTTTCCCCGTCACTGTCCATTAGCAATGCAGCAACCTGCTTTGCGCTAAGTCGAGTCCTTTTTACCGCGCGATGCTACGCATAGCGCAGTATTGTCGTCCGTCTGTCCGTCTGCAACGTTGGTATATTGTGATGACATACAGATATTCGGAAAGTAATTTCACTGATTAATATGATCGACAGGGGAACCCTTGCTACTTCATCTGTGTGGACACTTCAGTAGAATACGAGCAGCCGAGCGGAGAACTGACTGAAGAGGAGCCGTCAGGATGTTGGCAAGAAATTACAATAGTCAAGGCTGGCATGAACAAGCGCACGCACGAGTGCACGAGCTGCTTCAAGAGAAAGCGACCTGCGAGGCAGAATGTAATTGTCATCGAATGTGGAAGTATCAAACAGACGTGATAAATATGACATGTGCCGTAAATGACAACTCAGAATCAAGGGCGACACCTGAATCATGCACCAGCTGCGATGGCTTAATTGACACACCAGCTATGTTGAGTATAGGCCCGTCGGACAGAGCTGAACGTATCTGGAGGCACCAAGACAGATAAGTTCAGTCTTAGACGAATTTAGACACAGCCGACTGGAGGTTATCCAAGCTTTCACTGCCTCATCACAGTCAGAGAGCCGTGATACCAGTGACATGGACACGGCATAAACGTTTTAGGCTACAAAATATTGATTTTTTACCAATAGATTTACTGTTGTACAGTTAGTCGGTTTTAGCGATGCTATCTACGGTTTGAAGGTCAAAATATCGTAAAATTTGCAGCTATAGAGTTATGATTAAGCCAGCTCAGAACTGCTTATGATTGTAGTCTGCTATAAGCTGACTACCAGCAAAGAACATTGTTACTATTTGTCTAATTGTGTCGTAGTTATACGGACATTCACGGATGTTTACGGATTTTACGGATGCACGTTCATTTTACGGACTATTCGTATAATTTTTAGCAACCCATGTTTAGTTTTTATCGGCGAGCTGCAGGGAACATACACTAAATAAGTGACTACACACGTTACTTACTGATAGCCTCACAAGCACACACAATGTCTGTTGGCATGCTACAGTACACAGTAATGTAATCGGTCAAAACCGTCAAATTAGAGAAATTATTATGATGTGACAGACATGTGAAACTTATAGATGAATTTATACGTATTTGTCGACCGATAATGCCATGTGTTCTTTTGCTTTCTCGATGCCTCGATGCCCTTGTGCTACATTAATGGGTAGTTTCTTCAACAAGAGAACGAAGTGCGAGGAATGATGACTGGCTAACGACGTTGACGAACTACAGCAAGTTATAATTAAGCCCAGGAGCATGAGCGGCGGTGCTGCGTGTAGACTGCCTACAGCAAGGCTGTCAGCGGCTTCAGATAACCGTTATCTCAACAACTCTAATAATACGTTTGTGTGGATGTCGTTATCAAATCAGACCGTATCGCTACGAAATGGAAGACCTTGACAGAACGTCGTATATACCGCACGAGACAGTGGATCGCTGGCGGCTACAGTTTTTTTGCGCATCTGTCTGTCCGTCCGTCTGTCACACGGGTGGATCAGTCAAAAAGGTTAAAGTTAGGAGTATGCCATTTTCGCCGTACAGTTGCCCCATCCCTCTAGTTTTTGCGAGGTAAGTTTCATATAGAAATTCTAACGAGTGGGTGTTTGACGCCCCCTGGGCGGGGGCGTCAAACAAGCTTTGGGTTAGAACAAGCTATTTTCTAGTTTTGTGCGTATAAATATCTCGAAAACGATACGAGATGCCTCCGAAGTTACTACTGATGACTAATTGGAAGTTGCATATGCGCTTTAGATTGGCACCAAAGTCTATGACCTTGGATGACCTTGATCTGTCATGAATTCGAATTTTCTCGGAATTTCGCTTTATTTCGCAGATTTGATAGGCAACAACGGCTAAACACAAATGAAGATAGACCCGTATTGTCAGCGACAGAATTGCAGCCCTGTACTTTTCAGCGATGTATAGATTATGTCGATATTGCTGGACTTGATGGGTTTACAATCACAATACTGTGGGCGAAATGGCAATTTTCAACCTCTACGCGAAAATATTTAGTAAACGATAAATTATACGACCACTGTTACTATTAACCATTAACAGGAAATCGCATATCGTTGATTTGCTGTAGATTTCTTCGCTAGGCCTTTATACATGCACCGCTCTCGCGTGCATACCTTTGCGTCAGCTAGGCTTTTCTTGTTTGTATGTCATATCGGGAAAACGGTGAAGTTTTACGACTTTGTAGAAATCCTTCGATATTTATTGAATAATTCTATCTATAAGTTGAAAAATATCAGAATTTCGGTTTCTCGCACTAATCTATCGCTAAATTCATAGTAAAACCGGTTCCTGTGTTTTACAGTATTTGAGTTCTCCCCTCACAATGGATTTTACTTCAAGTATATACAGCTCAGCCTACAATTAGTTACATAGGTAGGCTATCATGAAACACAATTAGTATTGTATATTCCGTTTACTAGATGTCAGACACAATAGATTCGGTTACACCGTTTTGAAGGATCTTCACATACAGACATACAGACATATTTCATAAACAAATTCTGATTTGTGATAATGCTGTTGTACAATTTGGTGTACGTCTGCATTTATTATTGTGTAGCGGTATTGGTAGTCTTTTATGTTTTACTGAGATTTGTGTGTGATTTGTGTGTCAGAAGTAAAATATTTATTTATTTATTTCCGTTTCTTTCAACATCCTCGGTAAATCATCTGACGACAGTTCAGGGCCCATCTCGAAACTTCTTAGGAAAATCTCAGGAAGATTTCTTGTCTTGCGAAAATCATAGGAAAATATTTAGCAAAGCACTAATCTCAAATTAGGAAATAGTAGGGCAATAATTATTGTAATTAACACTTTTATTTTTGCATCATGTTGGACTTTACTACATGACGTTGTTGTTCAATCTTGAATTAGTAAGTAAAGCGAAATTATGTCTGGTACTCACATATCGCCAAAGATTACCCCAAGATGAGAAATCTTCCTAAGATTTTCCTAAGAAGTTTCGAGAATGTGGGCTCAGGTCCGTATGTGAGTGTGCTAATTGAATGCTGTTGTACAGATATATCAGTATGTGGCGCACATGACGGCTCATGCTAGCGTCTACACACTCGTGTTGATGTCTCTTGATCGCTATCTGGCTGTGGTTCACCCCATCACCTCCATGACGATACGCAACGTCCGCAACACGTCCGTGGCACTCGCTGTCGTCTGGATCGTCATTGTCGCCGCCAACGCACCGATGCTCTCCGTGTTTCAGGTTCATTATTCAACCCTGTCACACATACCAGTGGCAGTGGATAGTGGAAAGCACAAGAACTGGACCCTCAAGGCCAAGGACTAACATCACTGGTGTATTAGGGAGTTTTAAACGATAGCGCTGTAAGTCGCTTTGTCTGTCTGTCGCCAACATCGACGCTTCACTTGCATTCGCCAGAAGGCGCCATCATTGCTAGGGCGATGGCTTATCGTCTCGACCCATCGGGGCCATATACTTGTTGTTATTGCAAACATCAATTGCAATTGCAGCTACCTATCGCGCTGCGCCCTCCGCCCATTCTTCACCCAACTCTCTCCGCCGCAGCCGCTAGTACGTACCTTACTGAGGTCGTCCTATCCAGCAAAGTAAAAGCGAAGAATTCACTATGTTTGCAGATGTTTTAATTAATTAATCATTAATTGCATTTTTTCCGACGACGTTCCAGTGAAATTCTCAAAACTTTTCCACATGATGTATTTCTTTTTTACTAGCTAGATTGTGTGCTGTTTTTGTTTTCGAAACTTCTCCGAAAACAATTGAGACAAAAAGACTCACAGTTTTCACATATTACATATTTTATGCCACTCGACACTCACTGCTATTATATCACGCAGAGGGTTATTATACCATCGCAAATCCGAAACAAGGCTGTGCGATAACCGGGCACGACGAAGACTAAATATGCGTTGTTAAAATTGGGAAAACTGAATCTGACAAACTATGATGCGCCAGAAAGGTACGAAATTGTCCAGAGGTGTACAAATGCAATCGGAAGCCATCTGAACATTAGAATGGGGGTGAGACTTTTGGATAATTTGATTTGAGAGCACTGTTTTCTACGTGTCTCTAGATTATCGCCTGAAATTGACTAGTAGTCGTCCAGCTAACATGCAGTCTGCAACCATCTACTAAGAGCCTGTAACTGCAGTTACATGGGGCTTTGCGCATTGCTCTAGCGACCAAGTCGCTGTCACGAAGGTAAGACAAGGTAAGGCGATGACGTGACGTGGCCTGCAGGTGCTGGAGTTCGAGGAGAATGGTGAGCAGAGATCGACATGTGCTAACGAGCGTATTGTCAGCGGCGACCTGCATCACGCCCGCGTCTTCTACGGAACGTTCTTCGCGTTCGCCTTCTTCATCCCACTGGTCGCCGTCAGCCTGCTGTATGGCGCCATGGTCCGGCGTCTACTGAGGAAGAGCGTGGCAGACGGCGGCGGCGGGCGACGGGCCAACAAGCAGAAGGAGTCGACGAAAGCTAAGCGACGAGTAACACGTCTAGTCGTCATTGTCGTTGTCATCTTCGCCGCCTGCTGGCTGCCAATGCAGGTAAACTGCTTCTCACCTTTTCATGCTACATGGTGTCTCGGAAATGAATAAATAATTCCCTCAAAGTATTTGCCATTTTCTCGGCAAAGCCTGGAATTTCTTTACGAGACACGAAGTTAATTTTTTACACGTCTACTTGACATTTATTTGTACACTGTGTCTCAAAAACATCCTACCTTCCGTCAGCTGTTATACTTTTATTTTTCCTACACCAATATTCGAAAAGTTTGGCAAGTAGAAAAATTAAGTAAACACTCTACGTTTTGGGTGTATGTTTCGTGTATATGGGGCGCAAAAACCACTGGGCGGATTGAGCCCAATTTTCTGGTGGTAGATGTCCGCGAGGTAATCACGTGTTTCAAACTGGTGACGATCGGCTCAAGAGTTTAGGGTCAAATTTTGCTCTCTCCCAGCTTCCACTGTCGTCCTTACAACACTCACACACTCTCACACTACCGTGTGAATGTGTGATGAAACTCCGCATGTGTCTGTATAAACACATATAAGCACAGTATTTTAACACTAGAAAGCTGCAGATCAACGGTTGTTGAAAACAGGAAGAAATAAACGAAATACATAGGCCCTATATACAAATAAAAATTCAATTTCATTCAACTGCGGAGTACAACAACATAGGTTGCGTTTCATTACATCCTGCATTTCCATCATTCTATCCTTTCGCGTCCTTCAATTTCACGTTTTGCAATTTCTTGTACTGCAATTTTGATGGTCCGTCAGTTTCAGTCGAGCGCGCTCTTTCAATCAGCGACGAGCGTGTGTCAGTGTCGTCAGTTCGTGCAACACGCGATCTCGCTCTGCTCACTGACTGACAGTTGACTGACAACGGCTAATTACGTCAATTACGTATGTCTCTCGCTCACTCAGCCTATTAGCATTTGAGACAGATTCATCTCTATCTGTCTGTCAATACCGCAAAGACACTTGTCCGGGCGTTTGTGTCTTTTCGCCTGCACCACTGCAACTCACTTGGCCAGTACAGAACGCTGGTGCTGAACGGGTCGGCGTGAACACATCTCAGCGGCTCTGCGAGATCTACACTGACTGGTCGTTTGACGACGTATCGACTTCATACAGCCGCCCTTGGTGTGATCAGTATATCACGTGGCATGCGTCACATCTGTCGGTTGACGCCGAAGGCCAATCGCCGGCTTCGTTCAGCTGCTACACCAACGCATGTCATTCCATGGTCCAGAACTCGGACGGATGACACGTCTTTGATGTTGCTGGCCCACAATGTGGAACAGGTTTCTTGTCCAGCTGTGTCGGACTGAAGATAATGTGCAGTTTAGCCGCGGTTGCTAAAATCATATCTGTTTGTTTACGATCGAGGCTACGGGGCGTAGTGTTGCTTTTGGCCGCTACATAGAAATACTCCAACTAACTACTTAACTAGTTTTCCGAATACTTTGCCCTGTCCATGTCCTTGTGAAGTAGATTGTCATCAGGGGCTGTCGTTATCGAGCGAAATCTGTTGAACTGTCATAGAAAAAGTCCTTTTACCGCTTTCAACTCCAACACCATCACAAACTTTTTACTAGTGCCGCGTCGATCGTTCGTTTTATCTGCATGTATTTAAAAGGACTTTTTCTATATGTCTGAAATGTCTACTGACATCGTGGGACATCACGCACTGTCGTACTGCACGCTGTGCAGTTGTACTGAACTCAGACAGGACCTTCGCTACCACCGGACCGTGAGTCTGGAACGGTTTGCTGCCCGTTCGCAAACAACCCGAGATGTCATTATGCCAGTTCACATCGTCACTCAACACATTCGTGTTCGGGCAACACAGTGCGGATTGTTTTAACTGGACCATATTCAGGGGCGTCTATCCCCCTAAGACCTTGGAGCAAGATCCCCTGCCGCTGGTCCTCATCCCCCCTAAGTTCCTGAAAAGGCTGCAAAAAACTTCCCCTTACTTTTTCCATGGAGCATTTGCTCCATCGTTTATATGATGTAGACGCCCCTGACCATATTATCACTTACTTACTTACTTACTTACGACTAGTTAACGTCATGTTGAGGAGTGAGTGTGTGTGTTCTGGTGTCAGGTGATCTTCATGCTGCAGTTCTTCAGCTCAGTCAACGACATGACACTGTCGTTCACTGTCGCCAAGATGGTCGCCAACTGTCTGGCCTACATGAACAGCTGCGTCAATCCGATTCTCTACGCGTTTCTGTCCGACAACTTTCGCAAGGCGTTCTTTCGCCTGATGTCGTGCTGTGCTGGGGCCGGTACGGGCACGGGAGGCTTCAGTCAGCTGCGCAAGATCGAGATGGAGCAGACGAACATCACCGCCGGGCGCCGTGTGTCGGCCGCCACCGTGACGGCTGCAGCTGCTGGGAGGAAGATTCAACTGGACAACGACGACATAGCACAGACCACTGCCATGATGCAGCAGACGGACCTCTAGACAGCATGCAGACAGAGAACAGAGAGTGAAGAGAGACCATTCTGAGGGTCGCATCTCCGTGTAGACACGTTAGTCAGCTTCACGTGCGGCCACGATGTCGGCCAGTATCAGTCACTGTGCCAAGGTAAAACTCCTGGTAAAATGATACATTAGCTACATGTGGTGCGAGTTGACAGGGAATTTGAGTCCCATCCCTGCTACTTTGTCAGCCTCCCTTGCTGGTCTAGTTGCGTGGCCTCCAAGGGACTGACATAGCCCCTTTACTCGCATGCAGTTATGACTACAAGCTTTAAAACTACAACTGAAAAGTTCACTTCCGGGCTTAACTCGACGTGTTAAATGGGGTATATTTCGTTCCATAGCTTAGTCCCCTTTTTGGCCTCCGGCGATGCCGCGATCCCCAACAACTCGGACACGTCGTGATCGATCTGAGAACCGCGCACGTTCGACGACGTTCACATCAGATTACAGAGGAATCCAGTGCCAGTCCCCTTCCCGGCCAGTGCCAGTGACCAGACACCTCTCCAGATACCGTTTTCTGCAAAGGCCGAGAACAGCAGCATCTTCATCGTTGACAGATTCCGAGGCGAGAACACTCTTGTCAGTGACAGAATGTGTATATTTGTCGTAACTCATGTGTCGTCGTGAACTCGTGAGTCGTCATGATTCTTGTACGATTCGGTGTTGTTTGATTCTGTGAATCAGTGTAGATCTCTTGATGTACAGTTACGATGTACGTGCATATAGATATGAGTGACAATTGATGCGTTAGAAACTCCTGTTGCCACTTTCTATCACGCGCCGGAAACTACTAAAAGCCACGCGCGTTTGTTGATGTCCGTAAAAAGTGGCGGCTCCACGCAGGGACTCCATGTTCAAAGTCTGACGCCCTCTCGGCGCCTCTATAGTACAATGCGCATGAGTGATGTAGGTCTACCAATGTCCGACCTCACACCTCAAAACTGGCTGCTGGTCGGGAAATCCTAGAGCCGCCACTGATCCGTAAGACATGATCAGTGATCACGTTGCATAGATGCCATCCGGCAACAGTGTAGAATATCGTTGAGTAAGCATTAGACATTCTCAGTCTCACGATGCGATATGTTGCCTCAAAACTTCCGGCAGTCGTCTATGGCGACCCGAGCTAAGATACAGAAAAGCTTTTAAAAAGGAATATTATTGTATCGTTTGCAAAGTTTTTTTCAGCAAACTTGCAAATTTTAGTTGACGCAACAACGTAACCGGAGTGCAAGGTCTTGCGGGCGAATCGTCGTGTCTGCAATGCGTTTATGTCATATTTGTTTACACTTTAAGTTGCAAAAATGTACCTTACAATAGGGACCTTCCACTGACTTGCATTACATTGTATTAATATGTGTCTATCACTGTCTGTCGTCGAAACTTTGCGATGTCTCTGCCACTAACTCAACAATTATTAAAGGTTTAAAAACTTAAAAAGAGGTAAAGGTTATCATATATCATATCGTAATTATGTATCATATCATTTTATTTGCTCATAAAACATATGACATGATAATGCTATAAACAAGCAGACGAGCAGAACTAACAAGAGCTCTTACAGCAGCACTAGTCAGTATTACAGCCTTTGATACAACACAAGAGAAAATCAACACAAAAGACAAAAGCACAAACACTGTTAAAGTTTACCAAACGCATTAAAGACAGACCTAATACAAAATAGAAAGAACTCAGTTATTGCATGGTAAAAAGATCAAAAATATATCGCTGTCTCCTTCTCTGTGACTGTGTGTGTATGTGTCCTGTGTCGGTCAAATCAACTCCTCTCTTCCCTCTCTCTCTCGACTTCCCGTTCTTTTGTCGCCGATACACTTTTGCCCTTTTCCGTCCTCTCGCTGTGAATAAATCGCTTTCATTGCCTTAATCCCAGTGCAGTGCAGCCCGACCCTATCAGGCCAGCTGGACCGTAACGATAATTGAACGAAGTACTTAAAAACGCGTTCGGCAAGACCTAATCAGCTGACAAGCGAATGGGGTGCATGCCGTATCAACCATCGAGACCGCACTGCCATGTTTATTATCCTCTGACAGCGACGAGTTCGAAGCTGTTTGTCTGTCTTTTTCTGTGCAAGATAATACAAAAAGTTCTAAGTAGATTGGGAAGAAATTTTCAAGGTGAGTCCGTATTGGACACTGAAACGATTAGATTTCAGGAATGAGTCCCTTATAAGGGGCAAAATTTTCGAACGAAATTTGACTCGGAATGACATAGCAGCAGAACTACAAAATTTAGCGCAACAACACGACAGGGCCTGAGGAAAATTTTTAGGGTTCCAAATTTAACGGTACGGGTCCCCGATACCACGATCTTATTGTTGGACTAACAAATTCGGCAGGATTTCTGAACACGTTCATGCGAAGAATTTCTGGGATCGACCATCTCCATCCAATGGGGGTAGGGTGCCATAGAACCAACACCCGTCTGACTTCTGAGTTTTTAATACCTTTTTGTGTAAAGTATAAAGATAATGATAAATGATAAAAGCGAACGTTAATAATATATGAATGAATGAATGAATCTTTATTTGCCACGGACAACAATGACATTGTTGCATAATTTATGTTGGATGGTTAAGACATGCAGAGACAGAAAGCAAGCAAGTAAGTAAGTAAGTAAGTAGTTTTTAAATTCAGCATCGTATATGCACACACTGTGACGTACCTTACCTTAGACCTTATAGTTTAGCCCGTGTCAAAGACACATTGGGCCACACGTCCACGTCAGTCTTCTCTGTCGACTGCTGCTTGCTCTGCGTCTTCCCAATGACTTCAAATCTCGAGTCACGGTGTCAATCCAGTTCGATCTCGGCCTTCCGGCTCTTTTTCTAGTGTATGAGTCCATTTGCCATCGTGTGGCTTGCTTTGGTATCCTGTCGTCTTCCATGCGCAGTACATGTCCCAGCCATCTCAGTCTTCTTTCTTTAATGATTTATTTCTTTGTAGTTTCGTCTGATTTCGTATGTCTTCCATGTAATACACTGTGACATGAATAGTTAAAATATTAAAACGTGTATAACGATAAAGTACACACTAAGAAGCGACAAAAAGTGAAACATCAGAGATGCATAAAGTCATCGTCATAATATTTTTAAATTTTAAGCAACTTTTCACTATAGAAATCGATTAAACACTGTCAGAGAGGGGAGTGAAAGAGAGAGGGAGCGAAGGAAGGAGAGGAGAAAGAGAGTAGATTAAAAACTAATATTGAAATTTCGCCGACTCGAGTATCAATACTTCTAAATAATATATTATGCGTCAGGCCTGCAGTGTTGGAGCTTACAGCCACTCTTGTCCGTACATTGTAGGCCGATGATGAATGCTGCATGGAAAGTAGCAGGGCAAAGCCACAACAGTGCACAAATATTACAACAGTTACTGTTACTGGTTCGACGAATGTTGTATAGAGTTTTAGTTGTCCAGGCTGTTAGTACGATTTGGTGATCTAGAATGCCAGACCTTTGTGATGTGTTAGTAAATGGGTGCTGAGCGCACCGCGTCACCCATTCCATCGAGCACCGCCAATACTGGCACACCTTGGTATCTTCCACTGATCTCCGTAGTGAGACAACTCGCAGTAACTAGTGACCGGTATCAGAAATCATTCCTAACAAAAACTGCTGTTAGGCTATACAATGCGAGTTTCTTCTTATTTTTGCGATTTTTTTCAGCATTATCGATTTACTTTTAAAGCTGTGTTCACAAACTTCGTGTTTGTTCTTGTGGAGTAGACTGAGCTGGTTACTGCTTTATTGTTCACAGTTATTTATGTATTTTGTGCTTCAATATTGACCATAAACGGGTGTAACTATAGGCAGTTGTAACATAACAGCCGCATTATTGCTCTATTGTTTTATTTTATTATTTCCGCCGAGTGAACGAAATGAATTGGAGGAGATACTGAGGATACTGTTTTCATCGGATTATGCGTCTATCTGCCTGTCTGTCTGTGTGCGTCAAATGCTAATAGCTCCAAAACGGTTAAAGCTTCGGACTTCAAATTTGACACACGTGTTTCCAGTCTCCAGAGTCAGTCCGGACATGATCCCCGAATATTTACGGAAAAGAGGCGTGGCCAGGGTCACGTGACTTGGCAGAGATATGCACTCATCTTCTAGATTGAGCTGCAGTTTTGTACAGAAATCGCGCGACGTACGCTTGCGCAAGCACCGCACGGTATGAAAGGCATCAGCTGGTGTTCTTATTACCGTCTCAATAACTCTGTTACTAATGCATCAAATTCAATAATTTTAGCCGTAATATTGCGCCTTGGGAAAACTGCAATAAAACACAGAGACCACATGTACTTTCTGCGCTCCGTCTTTACGAGTTCCTACTTGGTAACATCGACAGCAAATGTGATAATATTCACGATAATAAACTGCTATTTTGCGTGAGCCGCATAGTCCATGAGCCAACGATAAATCTTACTACACAGCTGGCGGGAGGCAAGCTATAACCATCGTGTGCCGTACATACCAGTGTAATATAATTTGTTCGTCTGCCTAAGATTTAATGCTGCATGACGAAGAAATCTGATGACAAATTAAATCGGCAAAATTACGCATACATGAACACCATACACTGATAGTGTTTCCGGTTTCAGCGGTTCTCTAATCAAGGCCGTAACCAAGTCACGACTGTACTATGTCTATGAGCCATGTCGTCGCAGCTGTACTCTGTATGTTATGATCGTTATCTATACACACGGCTGACACATTTTTCACAACGGCGTAAATCAGATAGAAAACAAGAAACCAAGCTGTCGCTGGGATACTGCCTCACAGCAGACTATCTAATACGATTGTTGCTAAATTGCATCTCCAGCAGTTTTCGAGATATAGAGCTCTAAGCATATTGGGGTCACTATCATGACGTTTTCGGGGTCACTTGACGTCGTCGGTCACGTGACCATTCAATTCCCCACACGCCATATCCTATTTGTTTCTTCAGACGGGTTTTCAGTAAGACCCACCGTTTAGCCACCACACATACGTTACAGACGACAGACAAACGGATACATCACTGTAGCATAAGCGCGATCGTTAGTACGGTCTGCTAAAAACTGTATGCATCAAAAGTTAACTGGTTCTAGGGAGACACAGTTAAGTTTTATTTTATTTTCTTAAATCAATCGGGAACACTTTAAGTCATCGCTCTAATGAAACTGGTACACCGGGGGGACCACAGGACGAACGGACGACTCGAAAACTTTACAAAAGCAAAATTTGTGGAGGCAAAATAAAACGAAGTATTTTTTGAGACATTGTATATTGATAATTACATTGCTTATTTTTATCGCGTTACAACGAACTGTGGCTCTGTCGTTAAACACTGTTTAGATCTTATGCTGTTAAACATTTTTATTTGCTGAAAAATAACTTTGAAGCGTTTAGTAGTCCGATTGCACAAACTTCTGAAATGAGTTAATTTAAATCGCAATGGAAATATTCACGCGCTAACGCGTTAAATTAATGTGTTACTGTGTGGTCTTCAGTGGTGGGTAAATCCAAAGAACTATTTGATTTCAATCATGATTGCGTCTAGCATAACATTGGATCTGACATACTGACCTTACCTCTGATTACGCATGGTGCACAATGTTAGGTTTTAGCAGTATTATATTAAGGAATGTTGACATTAAAAGAAAGGAACTGATTTTATGATACTCGAGTCTCGACATTGCATTAAAATACGAAACGTGAAAATTTCATTCATTGAGATTGTAATTTTATAACTTGCCCATCACTGGTAGCCTTCAATAAACACTAAACAGTCGTGCTTGCATCCCGCAGCTGTCACCCATTCGACGTCCATTATGATCGTTCACTAACACTAACATGCAGTCATTTATAAATACTCAATTTACTCAGTGCTTTGGACTGAAGCCACACCTTGTCGGCCGCTGGCTTGTTGTGACTGTAGATCTGGGTAGGTGGAGTCTGGTGATGATTTGCAGCCGGCTGGACAGCTGGTTTTGGTGTTCACACTGAATTGTGTGTCAATGTAGCACTGTCTTATGTATCCTTGTGCATGCTCCCACTTATTTTGGGAGCCGAACGTCCCATTAAACATGACTCGCTGAGTACCATGGAGTCCCACATTCGCGCCTTTGATCTGCCACAGATACGGCATCTAAGCGGTACCAGATATCTCTCTGCAGCGTTACCTCAGCAGCTAAAGGACTAACGCATTTGTCTATAGCTTCCTGGCGCATAGGTAGTGAAATGTGGAGGACCTGTGCAGGGACGGATTAACACTTCTGGGGTGCGCGGCTGAGACTTCTTATCTTATCCACGGAGTTCACATCAGGATATTTTTCTAGCCAACCAAATCATTGAATTTTTTCGAGGCCCCTATGATATAAATAATTGGTATACGTATCTACTTCTCTCAGAAAAAGAAGACAGAGAACCACTTACTTATAATAGGCATACTATGGCATTTTACATGGACGCAGAGCTAGCATGTTTTAGTGCATGTTTAGGGCCTATATATTTTTAGAACCTTGCACGAAAACATAGAAAAATAAGAATAATATTTTTAGTTCCATGCAGATATCATGAAAATTTATGTTTTAAAAGAATCATACAAAATCATGGACTTTTGTGGAAAAAATCTGCAATCAATGAGCAAAGAAACAATGAAATCTCGCAAAGCAATGAACAACTATTAACAGAGAAACATTCCTTGCCTTGCGTGAGGCAAAGTTACCAATATGAAGATTGTTTTACAAATAATATTTTGTGGATAAAAATGTGCAGTCAATGAGCATAAACAGCTAAAATCAAAAAGAAAATTAAAAGATAAAGTTTTCTTGCTTTAAGTGAGGCAAATTGATCTGTAATGTTACCAATATAAATTTTGTTCAAAAGCTCATTCTCGATGATATAGAAGACTCAGAGCCATTGGTCAGTCATTGTTAACCTCAAAGTGTTTTTACTCTTTTTTGAGAGCTGAAAAGAAATGTTCTCTGAAGAAATTTGTGACCAGAAGTGACAGACATATTCTTAAATAAATAACAAAAATTGGTAACGTGTTCTTTTCAAGTTTTCAATCACAATGAGACGAAACATTTGTGGCTGTTTGCTTGTAGACTCGTCAACCACTACCAGAAAGATTGAGTCTTTGATACGTCCATGGAAAGGCTGTACAATGTACATGTAACTGTTCAACGATTTCGGAGCCAATGTCATCTTTGCAAGCTTCTAGAAGATTTTGACATTGATTTTCATTTTAGCATTGGAAATTTTTTTAAGCTTTATTAGAAAACCGAATAAGGAATGTAATTTCTCATACGCTTTTAGACGCTTTGACATCTCTGCAATCAATTCGTCAATTTCAGCCTCGGGTAAAAAAGTTTCCACTATGAACTGCTCAGCTATGTTGATAGTCTGACAAATGTTCAAAATATGAATCTTGGTTGGGCCGGCCGAGGCCTCCGGTAAAAAATTTTCTCTGATTTTTTTCTCTTTTTTTCTCCTCATCTGTTGTCACCCTAGCTCGACCATCTGTATCTTCGTCATTACAAATCACCAACCGCTCCTTTAGATATGCATCACCTCACCTTTGGAATCAACTCCCTTCTTCATTCCGTCA
>Ga0056129_1000098_pt1 | contig 17973 bp, 24 predicted proteins | sample WorMetLIZISLAND1_FD_71118 | JGI IMG/M metagenome (GOLD analysis project Ga0056129, IMG submission 71118) | Marine gutless worms symbiont microbial communities from Max Planck institute for Marine Microbiology, Germany - Olavius loisae LIZARD... ...
CTGAAGCACAGGTGTCTCGCCCGCAAAACAAGCACTAGTCGATAGCGTTAAGCAAAGTCGCACAATCAGTCCTTCAAAGGGTCTTCCGCGCAGGAAGTCGGCAAGCGTGTGGCAGAAGCAGCCCTAAAAGGCTGCAGCCTAATTGGAATTAGGTAGTTACCGGCTAACTTTTAATCGTTCATGCCTCACCGTCTTTGCCATCCATGGCACTGGATTCCGGCAACACTTACCGGAATGACGAGACGGGGCCTGAGCGATTACGCCAATCCATGCTTTAAAATACCATGCTTATCCACGACCAATCCCGCCCCGGACGCCGCGCCCACGCTCAGGCTCCGCTTGCACCGGCCGCGGTGCCGGACGACTTACCGGAACATCTGCGCCGTAAGCGGCGGCCCGATCTGCCGGAAGTCTCCGAGCTCCAAGTCGTGCGCCATTACACCCGGTTGTCACAGCAGAACTTCTCCATCGATACCCATTTCTATCCCCTGGGATCCTGTACCATGAAGTACAATCCTAGGGCCTGCAACAGTCTGGCCTCGCTGCCGGGTTTTCTGGGACGTCACCCGCTGGCCCCCGCTAGTCACGGTCAGGGCCTCATGGCCTGTCTATACGAGTTGCAGGAGATCCTCAAGGAGGCCTCCGGCATGTCTGCGGTCTCTCTGGCTCCGGCTGCCGGTGCCCAAGGTGAATTCGCCGGCGTAGCTATGATCCGTGCCTATCATCGGGCCAGGGGGGACGACGCCCGCCGCGAGATCCTGATCCCGGACGCAGCTCATGGGACCAATCCAGCCTCGGCGGTCATGTGCGGCTACCAAGTCAGGGAGATTCCCACCGGGGATGACGGCGACCTGGACCTCGCAACCCTGCATAATGCCGTTGGTCCCCGGACTGCTGGTATTATGCTCACCAATCCCAGCACCCTAGGTCTGTTCGACCGCAACATCCGGGAGATCGCCGCTAGGATGCATGCCGCCGGCGGCCTGCTTTATTACGACGGGGCCAATCTCAATGCCATACTCGGCAAGGTGCGACCTGGCGACATGGGCTTCGACGTGATTCACATCAACCTCCACAAGACCTTTTCCACCCCCCACGGCGGCGGCGGTCCGGGCGCCGGACCGGTGGGGGTATCGGAACGCCTGGAGCCCTATCTGCCGGTACCCCTGGTGACCTACGGCGGCACCCACTATGCCTGGCTCGACGAGACGGTTCGTCCGAACAGTATCGGTCGCCTTACAGCCTTCGGCGGCAACATAGGCGTCTTGCTACGGGCCTACGTCTACGCCCGTATGCTCGGCGCCGAGGGAATGCAACGGGTGGCTGAGATTGCCACTCTCAACGCCAACTATCTCTTCAAGTGCCTGACAGAGGCCGGCTTCGAGCCCGCTTACAGGAAACGTCGTGCCGGTCACGAGTTGATTATTACTCTGTACCGAGAGGCCAAGGAGCTAGGGGTCAGTGCCATGGATTTTGCCAAGCGCCTATTGGACTACGGATTCCACGCCCCAACTACCTATTTCCCGCTGCTGGTTCCCGAATGCTTGTTGATCGAGCCCACAGAAAGCGAGACCCGGGATGAACTGGACGGCTTCGTGGACGCCTTGGTAAAGATCCGAACGGAGGCACGGGAACAACCGGACCTAGTCAGGGGTGCACCCCACCGGATGCCCGTCCGCCGCCTGGACGAAGTGCGTGCCGCCCGGCACCTGAATCTGGCGTGGACACCCGAAACAATTGGGCGCGCTCCTTAGGGATCCTGAGAAATTTCCTTCCCGGCAGTTCTGCAAGACGCGGAATAAAGCCACAGGATATTGGATCGCTCAAAGTGCCATATGATTTCGGGTTGCTCACAACCATGGAAGGGCACCCGATGCGGGGCTGATGAAGCTACCAAGATAGGGGGTTAAGTCGTGGTGACATTTAAAATGGCCCGTTGTGCAGCCCAGTGGGGTGTTGTGGCCATTCCGTAGAGCAGGTAAGCTAGCAGGTAAGCTAGCGTATCCCGCCGCGAGCGCTGGGCTGGCAAGGCTCAGGCAGCACGTACCGACATCTTGAACGCTGAAATCGGTTTGGTGATACACAAAGTCTCGACTGGGAAGTCGACGTGGCCTGAAAAGATCTCCGTCGGTTTTGCGTCGTAGATCAACCAGCCTCGATCCTTGAAGTAATCGGGAGGTCTCTCAGGATAGGACGATACTTCCGCCCAGATCAGATCGAAGCCGGCAGTAATCGCGTCATCGACAAAGCACTGCAGCAGCTTCGTGCCAATACCCCGGCCTTGGAAATCCTTGTGGACCTGGAAATGCCAGTGCACACCCGATCGCGGATGGAGCGGACGTTCGCTCTCCCCTCTGAAGATCACATGGGTCGCAAACAGGCGGCTGGATCGGTTGAGGAATGTCCATGGCATGGTCAAGGATGCAGCGAGAAATACGATCTCTCTGCGCACCATCCGGTACTGGAGCTTCTCGAATCGCCTCCCCCCCGTAGAGCCGGTGAGATATCCGATCAAACGTCCGCTGGACTTGTGAATGGCAATGTGGATATTCTCCCGCTGATATTCAATGTAGGGAGCAAGGACGACATCGGAGAACCACTGCTTACAGGGACAAACGACGTCGAACGGGCGGCCGAGAAAGGCATTGTTGAACAGGAGCTCGCCCATCCGGAGTTCATCTTCGCCATCCAGAGAAAAACGGCGAAACAGAATCTCGTCGGAATCCGACAATTCGGATTTATGCCCCTTATCAGCCCGGTGCGTTTCGTATCCAAATACTTTTGAAGACATGTCGGCCTACTGCTCGTCGCCGCGGTGAGGGCCTAGCAGAACTCACACCCTTGAATTTTCCAACATTTCTCAAATCCCCGCACGGGTTATCCTGCATTTATCGAGGTAGCTTGAAGTGAATGATCGATTACGGACAGACGGCGAGGGAAGATAAATTTTCTACTATACTTACAGTATATGCTAGATCAATAGTCTTGTTCCCTTGTCTTCTGAGAGTGAGCACGCATAGGATTTCCCAAAAGGCTTTCCCAAAATCAGTGATTTCGGAATTCTTGCAGACTATGTGAATTAGAACTTATTAATTTATTAATGGCGTGCGTTCAAACACCTTTATCCTCTCACCTCCGGTTAAGGTGGCTGCTCTGGGATCGTGACCCAGGTACACCTCCCGAGGTGAGCCCGTTTCCCGTATTATTTGGCTGTACCTCTCACCGAGTGTGGGTAAGCCGACATGATTTCGGTGCTGGATTTCAAAGCGTATCTCGTAAAAACCTGCTTCAACCTTCTTGGCAGATTGGGTAGTCCCATGCTCAATTTCGGCCTGACGCGGAACCTGGATGTATTTTTCGATCTCCCATATGGGTCCGACGCCGCTCAGCGGCTGGATATATTCAGGCCTGGATCCACTAACCCCTGCAACCTGCCCATTCTCGTCTATTTCCACGGCGGCGGCTGGATCAGCGCCGAAAAAGGAATCTATGCGGGGGTCGCCGCAACCTTCTCGCGCAACGGGTTTCTTACCTTCAATGTCAATTACCGGTTGGCACCGAAAAACAGGTTTCCCATTCCGCTACAGGATGCCACCCGCGCCATGGACTGGATCCACCGCAATGCCAGGCACTATGGCGGTGACCGCTCGGCGATTGCCCTGGCCGGGGATTCCGCCGGTGCCCAGATCGCCGCGTGGTATACAAGTGCCCTGCATAGTAATGACCTGTTTCGCCGGATCGGGAGCCGGGGTCCTGCAAGCGGGATATCCGTGAAAGGATTGCTGCTCTTCTACGGAGTGTACGACTTCGACACCGTACCGGATGCGCGGTTCCCTTTTATAAAGCTATTTGCGCGCAGCTTCTTGGGCGATGATCCGCGCAGCTACACGAGGAACTCGGAGTTGGCATCACCCATCAGGCAGATTTCCCGAGATCTGCCGCCGGTCTGGTTGTGCGCGGGAAGGGGGGACAGTCTGTTCGCTCAGTCGCGGGCCTATGCACGTGCCCTTGAGGACCAAGGCGTTCATTGTCGGACACTTTTTTTCTCAGAGGATGATCGAGTGCAGCACGGATTTCTCTTCTTCAGGTGGCTCAGGTCATCAAAAATGGCGGTTGCGGCTGCCCGGGAATTTCTTCGGGATTACGCTGCAATTGACTGCTAATTCCTGTAACTCTATCCGACCGTTTTCATACGTTAAACGGTCGCAACACGTTAGCGAAGTTTCGCCTCAGACCAACGAGTCGAGATGAGGCGCACCAGGGACCTATTTGCTGACAGGCAGGCAGTGCGCCGTGCCCAACAATTCAGGGAGCAGTTTTCAGGGGCAGACAACCTGATAACTGACAACTGCTCTCTGGGGAGGGCACAAACTTAACTCGTTTGTAAAGGTTTGGGTCCCCCTTAAGGAACCCTAGACCCAGTATGCACTCCGGGTCATAACCTTCGATGCCAGACGCATGGCGAGCTTGACCGGTCTCGGCAGAGGTGCGCCGCCGGCGGCCTTGGCCACTTGTGCGTGGTGGATTTCGTCTACCTTCATCTGGTCGAGGACAGCGCGGGTCTTGCGGTCGGTCACGGGGATCTGGTCCAGGTGTTTATCGAGGTGATTTTCTACTTGGTGCTCGGTCTCGACTACGAATCCCAGGCTCCACTTGTCGCCTGCCAGCCCGGCGAGGGCACCGATGGTGAAGGAGCCCGCGTACCACAACGGATTAAGGAAACTCTTGCGGTCGCCGAGCTCATGGATGCGAGTCTCACACCAGTGGAGGTGGTCGTTCTCCTCCCGGGCTGAGTGCTCCATGGCGCGTCGTACCTCAGGTAGGCGAGCGGTAAGGGCCTGACCCTGGTAAAGGGCCTGGGCACATATCTCCCCGGTATGGTTGATCCGCATCAGGCGCGCGCTATGTCTGCGTTCCTGCTCGGGGAGCTCGGTCTCGGCGATACTCCCAGCCGGATTGGGCCGCCTGGTGGTCTGCGGTCTGCCGAAGACAATGCGTACGACCCGGTCCAGATTGACCAAGACCCGGTCGAGGGAGCTGAGCTTGCGTGTGGTCATAACTGATGAAGCGGGTAGTTCGATGGTAGCTGCCTTTGATTGTGCACAGGTGCTCAGGCGAGTTTAAGATGGTAGCCTGTGCTCATTATTCCAGCAGTCGGGGATCTTGATCATGTCCTATTATCGCTACCATGTATTTTTCTGCACCAACCAGCGGGACGACGGCAGCCAGTGTTGCGCCAAGTGCGACGCTTCAGGTTTGCGCGATCACATGAAGCGACGTTCCAAAGAACTGGGCATCGCAGGTCCCAAGGGCGTTCGCATCAACACGACGGGGTGCCTGAACCGTTGCGCCGCAGGTCCGGTGATCGTGGTTTATCCCGAGGCTACCTGGTATACCTATGTAGACCGGGAGGACGCCGAAGAGATCCTAATCGAGCACCTAGCAGGGGGGCGAATCGTGGAACGTCTGCGATTATTGGATTGAAGCGTCGTAGTGCCTGCGATCCTCTTCATCTCCGATCTCCACCTAGCCCCTGACCGGCTAGTCACGGTCAAATGCTTTCTCGGCCTTCTTCGCAAGCGTGCGCGGGAAGCACAGGCCCTCTACATCCTCGGTGATCTGTTCGATGCCTGGATCGGCGATGACGACGCCCAACCCCCCTATCCCACGATCCGCGCTGCGCTGCACAAGCTGACGGATTCAGGCACCAGCTGCTACCTGATGCACGGCAACCGGGACTTCCTGATCGGGCGCACCTTTGCCCGTGACACCGGCTGTACGCTGCTCGCAGACCCCACGCTGGTGGACTTGGCGGGAACCCCCACATTGCTCATGCATGGGGACCTGTTGTGTACGGACGATGTGCCCTATCAGAAGTTCCGTCGACGTATACGCAATCCCGTCGCGAGGCGTCTTTTTCTCCTGAAGCCCCTGCCCAAACGGCGTACCATCGCTGACGACTACCGCTGGAAGAGCGGCACGGCTATAGCGGAGAAGACACCAGCCATCATGGATGTGCACCAGCAGACAGTCGAGGAATACATGCGCCGTTATTCGGCCCGGCGGCTTATCCACGGCCATACCCACCGACCGACGGACCACACCTTCATGCTCGACGGCAGCCCCGCGATCCGACTTGTGCTCGCCGAATGGCGCGCAGACCGGGGTGAAGTGTTAGCAGTCTCGGGGAAGGGTTGGCAGCGAGAAGAGGTTGCAACGGCCTAAGCGATTTTCATCTTCCTGAGATACAGCGGATCATATTATACTTCGGTAGTGGTTGATATAGTATGTAAAATACTAGCCAACAGGCGGTGCAGTGAAGAGTCTTAAACAAATCTCATGCGTACGACTGCATTTGGGGGAGCGGAAATTAAGGTCTTAAGTACGAAGCGTACTAAATGCTGGCATCAGGTATTATTCCATCCCTCAACATAGAGGGCGATATTGCTCATCTGGAACCACGGCTTGATACGCTTTCCAACCGAAGTACCAATCGGGTTCCGTGAGCTAAGTCACCGACCGTGGTTTATGGTCAGTGCCGTTCGGGGTTCGACCGAGCCCCGAACAACTACTGCCCGACGCCACAGGAACAGATTCTGCGGGAATTCATGTCAGAGACATAGGAGCAAGACGACATGCCGACGATGCGACAAGAGCAGCGGGATGTGGTGGAGCAGGAGGCCGTGTGAGGCACTATGTCGAGCAGATGACTAAGCAGGTCGAGCAGCCATGCCGACATCACCGAGGCGGTCCGGGCCGCAGAGTAGCTCGGGGTCGGATGAAGCAAGCGCAAGATATTCGACTGGTGCCTAGTCCGTATGGACGAGTTCGCCGTTCTCCTGAATCACCCGTTCCGTCGCCGCTCGCCAAGGCGTGTCATATCATCATGGCCTTCTTCGCGGCGGTGGAACAACAGCGGGGAGCTAGCCGATGGGGCCGCCGTTCCCGCCGCGTTACTGTTTCTTTTATGTATTGAATGGCTACAACCCAAGCGGCACGCACATCTGACCCTACGTTAACCGTTTGATTATTTTAGGATTTGCTGTGCAGACTTCCTAGATTTTAACACGCCCTAGAGTTGCTCCCGATGTGAATCATTAAAAATTAATCAATTATTAGGATATAGTGTACAACAACCATTGAAGAGGCTATTCCGGTCCCTGGGCAAACCTCTAGTTCCTCACCCTCCTGGGCGTGCTGGCTCTGGCAGTGCTGACTTGGCTCCTGGGGCTCCTGTTCGGATTCGCAGGCTCTTATTCGGTAGAAGAGATGAGGCCACGCTAGATCCTAGTCGGCTGTCTGTTCGGCATCTGGACCCTGATCCGGGCCTGGGATGACGGATGCCGCGGAAGTGGCCCCCGCCGAGGAGATCTTGATCCTGCACGAACGTTTCAGCGAGGCCATGGCGGTGTTGAAGCGCCCTGGTATCTCATTATCGGCCCGCCGGGATGCAGCAAAACATGGCTCTGGCCGGCCTGCGCTCCCGCTCGCGGAGCGAGCCGGCCAGGAGAGGACCTTATCCGCGACGTCCTGGTCGCGGGTCAGCTTAGCCGATTTGATGCAGCGGACGGCTAACGAGCGGGGCTTCCCAGGCCCACACTATCAAGCACGGGGCCAGGAGATGCGCCGGCACTTAAGACCTGCTTACGATCTTTGTATCAAAGTGATTTTGACACAAAGGTAGCTTGAAAAATACGGTTCTCGTAGACAGCATGTCTGAATAATCAATGGGTTATATAATATTTATCGGTTAACATACCTATTTTACAAGGTGCCCATAGAAGACAAGCTTTGTGATTGTTGATGCACAAAGCGCGAAAAATACAGATACCGCAGAACAGCAGGGTTATAACGCGGGTAAGCAGGTATCTGGCATCAAACAGCACATTGCCGTGGATACGCAAGGGCTTCCCCATGCGATAGTGGACGTCACCGACAAGTGCAGGCGCCTCGGTGGCTTTCCTAGCCTTGTTACTCCATAGATCATATGTAGCCAGAGCGCGAGCTGCAGCAGAAACAGGCTCTGAGCAACAGGAGAGCTACCCGTTCCACCCCGCGAGCATTGCGGAGACCCCTTTAAGGACTTCGGACAACTGTTCGGCCCCGATGGTGCGCCTCTCCTTCCTGGACCTCGTCGACCAAGAATATAACGCGCTTGGCGTGCGCAACCCGTCCGGAGTCACGGAACCACACAGCTTTCACTATCTGGTGAACCTATGAATCCACCTCCCAAGCAACCCCCCAGCCTCTACGGTAAGCTGCCGAATAGTGGTGATTTAGTGTCTCGGCGGTTACCCACCACCTCCGTGGGAAGCTGTTGGACCGCTGGCTCCAGGAATTTATCATGAACAGCCGGGACCAGCTACCAGCTAGGCGAGCGCTGACTCGACATCTACTTTACCAGTCTGGTCTGGCGCTTTGCCCTCGCGCCAGGTACAGCCGGTCAATCGCCCTGGGCTGACCTGCTTATGCCGAGTGTGATTAGGTCAGGACGCTGTTTTCCGCTGACCCTCGCCTTAACCCCCTACCCACCGGGCCCCATCCACTCGGCGTTGTAACCAGAGCCGGTGCCTGATGAGTCGACCGAGACCCTCCTCCTCGCCTGCCTGGAGCAGGACCTAGCACTCGCGGACTTCGACCGGTTCGTAGGTCGTCGAACCCTCGGTCCTGTTATGCTAGGATTTGCCGTCGAGTTCCGGATTCGCGGGCATGCTCACGGGCGAATGGGACTGATGGAGTTGGGAACAGGCCCCAGCAGGGACGAGCGGGGATGTATCCAAAACCCGTAGATGCTCTGTTCCCGAGCAAGTCCAAGTTTAGGTGGCGCTCAACAAGTTGTCTGTGATCCACAGATTGGCTTAACTGGCAGACGTCTCAGTCAGTGTGTAGAAACAGCGGCTGCCAAAGGGCGTTCGGTTCTTAAGCATGGCGTGGATGGCATGCAGCATGCCTACGCATGGAGGACGATGCGCAGGTAGCGGTTGCCGACTCTGGAGACGCGGTTTTCTTGTTGACACCGGAGGAGAGTGGCAATAGGGCGCGCACAGGCGCGGAGAGGCAGGACCAAGACATCCGGGCGGTGCCAGGGCTGGACGGGCATAGGCATCGACGACATCGGGTCTTTCGCCTTAACGTGCGGGATGTCAACCAGGATGCCTATCTGGACCGACCGGATAGGGGGTTATGGGCCATCGCGGATGAGATGGGCGCCATGCCGACAGCAATCTGGCGAGCCGTTTGGTCGATCAGGGCCTGAAGACAGCTCTGCAACATCGGCTTTTAGAAGGCGACATTAACGAACTGTCAGCACGGATTGAACGCGGTCCCCAGGCCTTGATCGACCAGACCTGTGGACGACAGGGCGCACGCGACATCTTTCCGGAAAAGGGGACCTGCTCGTTGGGACTAGGCGGATAGAGCAAGGTGTCGCTCAGCCTATCGGTCTCCGAATCCGCAGCAGGGGACCTCTGGCGGACCCTTGAGTCCGAGGTTAAAGTGTGCCTTGTGCAAGGCGATGTCGGAGTCGAGGAGGATGTCGCCCACATAGTAGCGGTGGCGAAGGAAAGGCTGGGTGACCTGTCTTTATCTAGTCAATCTCGCTTCTGACTTTCCCCGTCATTCCTTTCCGACGCTGGACGCGCAGGCCTGGGAGAACGCCATGTCTTTTGCCAAGGGGAACTACCTGCTGGCCGTGAATGCTGCCAGGCAAATGCAGGAAAACCCGCCCCCGACGTATGGCCACCCCAGACGCCATATCGGGATTACTTATCCTACCTGACGGCAAAGGTATCGGTAGACTTCATAACGCGGACCTTCACCACCGAGCTGGCATCCTATGGTATCAGTAGCCCCTGGCCCCACTATTATGCATCCCGCAGACATCAGCGAAGCGGTGTGGCAGCGAGGAGAGGTCGAGCAGGCCCCGCTCCGCAGGGAGTCTTCCACCGCTGAGATAGTCGAGGTCATCGTTACCTTTCTCAAGAGCGAGACGATAACAGGAGAGACTATACGCGAGGACTTGGGCCACCATCTGGCAGATCCTGGAGTGGAGGGGTAAGCATGCCACACCAAGTCACGAAATCCATCGCTTTCTGCTACGGCCATCGCCTTCTGGGGCACGATGGCCAGTGCCGCTACCTACATGGGCATAACGGAAGGCTGGAGATCGACGTGGAGACCGAAGCGCTTGACCATATGGGGATGGTAGTGGACTTCGGGAAAGTGAGGAACCTAGTCAAGGGCTGGATCGACGCCAACCTGGACCACCGGATGATCCTGTGTAAACAGGATCCCGCAATACCTGCCCTCCGAGACCTCGGAGAGCCACTCTACCTTCTCGACGAGAACCCCACGGCGGAGAACCTGGCACGGCTGCTCTTCGAGCAGGCGCAACACCTCGGGCTCAGGGCGGCGGAGGTCCGCCTGTGGGAGACCCCGACCAGCTACGCCACCTACCGGGAGACCGGGAGGACTAGGTCGCGTTGACATTTAGGAAGGTCCACGCAGAGGATCTTCTAATAATCAAATGGTTAGCGCATGGTCCGGTGTGTGGATCATTTGGTTGTGGCCATCTAACACATAGAAGAAACAGTTAGTTAGAGTTAAATGCCAACTCTTCATAGTACCTCGTTTCAATCTATTTAGGCCTATTTTGACGAGCTGCAACGCTGTCAGCGCGGAAAAGGGCCGCAATTGGACCGTGAACGATGAGTGTCAACTGCCCCTAATCACGCTTCAGACCTGCGGCACCACGCCGTAAGCGTCGGCCATATACTTCGCGTAGAGGTTGTCATTTTTACGTACACCCTCCATAGAATCGAGGCACCAAGCCTCGCCGCAGCCCCGCTCATCTTTTTTCACCAGCATGACCCGCGGCTTCTGCAGGCAGCAGGTTCAAAATCTCGGCTACATAGCAAGTAAAGACGATCTGCGCGTTATGCGGATTAGTGCTCAGACTCAGAAACAGGTCCATGATCGGTAAGAGCATACGTGGGTGTGGATCCGTCCCAAGCTCGTCGATGACCGCTACGCCGTCCGTAGTCAGCGCGGGCAAAAAGTGTAAGAGCAGAGCATAGGCTACCTGCGTGCCACTCGATTCGAACATAAACATCCTTTTGGTCTCCCGGTTATCGACCTTATATACGCCGAACGGCACATAGTGCTTAGTTATCTCGGCGCTACCCGGGTTCATAAACCGATACTTCTTCGATCACGACGTCGGACAGTCCGAAGTCCCACTCCTGTAATAGAGACACCACCTGCTCCCGCAGTGGATCTTCCTCGCGGAAGACATCGGTTGCCTTGACGATGCGATGAAAATCCAAGTGTTTACGGCCAGCCTGGAAGACGTTCGAAAAGATCGGCAGGTTGACCATAATCCCGGCAAGCGGCACACCGTATTGCACAGCGGTGGAGATGAGTGAAGCGTTTCGCCGCACCTTCTTCGCCTCCGAAGAGGCCATACTGAAGCCCTGCTGTTTGACGGCATAAGCGCCGCTGTGCCAATCATGCTCGAACACGTAGCTGAAATACCGACTCGTCTTGCGGCGCAGGGATTCATGCAGGATGCGTTCGGGAGTCAGTTCCAAGGCATACCGCCACAGCCCGCCTACAAGCGCGAACTCAACTTCAACTGAACTAGTCTGGTCTTCGGAAAAGAAATGTGTCTTGAACGGGATGCCTCCATCCGGAGCAGCCTGAAACGAACTACTGATAAACCAGTGTCTCCAGCATGCGAAAATCGACTGTGGTTTCGTCCAGAAATGAGAAAAAGTTGCGGAATCTTTATAGTGGTGCAGCATATCCAGATCCACGTATTTTTTGGTCATGTTAGACGATGAAACAATATAATCTTGTGATCTTTCTAGGAAAAATAAATCGGGATTTTCCGTACAAGATCAGGGTGTAGCCGATGTCGTAGATTCCCTAACACTAACCACGATTTGGGGTCCGTTTATCACAAAGACTACATTTTATTTCCTCTCGTTATCTTGATAAATCAATAGGTTATAAGTTGTCATGGGCCCTGCATGAATATCCTTAGGAACATGTAGCCGAGGGGCTTCTATGAAGCGGAAGGATATTGCCGTGCTGCTCGACGAGCTGGGCCTGCGGGTGCTGCGCACCTTGTCAGGCGACGCCCGCCTTCGGCGGGGTGCAGACCACACATCGCTCGGAGTCAACATGATGGTCTGCTCCAACACCATGATCAATGTGGAACGCAAACTGGAAGCGGGCTTCGGCACCCCCTGGTTCGAGGGCAACCTCTATGGCGTGCAGACTGTCTCCCAAGCCCTGCGCGATTTCGCCCGTCTGATCAGCGATTCGGACTTGACGAACGTACCGAGCGGCTGATCACACGCGAGGAGGCCCATATCCGTGCCGCACCTGCCCCCTGGCGGGAACGATTGGCCGGGCACCGGGTGCTGCTCTACACCGGGGTGTGGAATCCTGGTCCACCGCAGCCGCGCTGCAGGATCTGGGGATGACGGTGGTCGCCACCGGGATCCGCAACCCGCAAATTCACGGAGGACGACAAGAGCCGCATCCGGGCACTCATGGGCCAAAACGCGCTGATGATCGAGGATGGTAACCACCGCGTCTTGCTCGAGCTCGTGCGCGCGCACCAAATAGATGTACTAGTTGCCGACAGGCGCAACATGTACACGGTGCTCAAGGCACGCCTCCCCTTCTTGGACATCAATCAGGAACGGGACTTCGGCTACGCGGGATACATTGGCATGTTAGAGTTGTCCCGTCAGCTATGCCTGACCATCGAGAGTCCGGTGTGAGAGGCGGTACGTCGGCCACCATCCTGGACCCGCGAGTCCGCAACGGAGGGCGCGCTGCGTGAGGCTGGAAGGACGACACCCCCTCCGGGCTGTCTCCCATGGCTGAAATCATCAAGCGTGGCTGGGCCCTGTCCGTCAATCCGCTCAAAGCGAGCGCCACCATCGCTGCATCCTCATGCTGCACGGCCTTGGGCAAGGTATTCTTCGTGCGCCATTTCCGGGAGCCCATTTCCCTCCAGACTACGGCTATCGACCAGGGCAGTGCCGTAATGGGCGCGAACGAGGAGCTGGCGGAGGGACTCAAGATCCTCTGCACCAAGAACGCCCCGGAACTCATCGGGGTACCTACCACGGGACTCGTGGAGACCCAGTGATACGGACATCCATATGGCCGTGTGCATGTTTCGGGACCGGTATCCTCAATTCGACGCCATCCCGGCGGTGCCGGTGTCGACGCCGGATTTCACCGGCGTTATGGAGTCCGGTTATGCCCTGGCGATCGCAGCCGTCATCGAGCAGCTGGTGCCGCGGGTAAGCGACGCCGGGTCCTGGCTGGGTAGGCGCCCGCGCCAAGTCAATGTACTGGCAGGTGCCCACCTGACTCCAGGTGACCTGGAGCACCTTAAGGACCTGATTGCCCTGTTCGACCTGTACCCAATCGTGTTGCCAGACCTGTCCGATTTCCTGGACGGCCATCTCACCGAACAGGACTTTTCAGCCCCCTGACAGTGGGTGGTACCCAGGTAGCGGATCTGGCGGTCCTAGGCGATTCGGCAGCGACGCTCGTGATCGGTGCCTCTTTGGATATTGCCGCGGGCCTGATGGCCGAACGCATCGGCATGCCGGACGCCCGCTTCCCCCACGTGATGGGACTCACCGCCGTGGATGCTCTGGTAGCCGAGTTGGTGCGGATCTCCGGCGCGCCCGCACCAACTCGGGTCAAGCGCCAGCGCAGCCAGCCCCAAGATACTATGCTGGGTACTCACTTCATGCTCGGCATATCCCGCTTTGCTCTGGCCGCCGACGCAGACCTGCTGGCCGGCTTCAGCGACCTGCCGGCATCCATGGGAGCGGCGACGGTTGCCGCGGCAGCACCTTCCAATGCACCCGCCTTGCGGCAGGTCCACACCGACCAAGTCAAGATCGGCGACCTGGAGGACCTGGAACACATGGCCCGCGAACTACGCGCAGGCTTTCCCCTCTACGACCAGGTAGGCGGCTATCAGCGTCTCTGGATCGGCTACCAGGGTAGCCGCAACCCTCTGTCCTCGGAGGTCAGTATTTAAGAGCATCTGTATAGGCGGCAGAAGCGACGTCGGGGTATACTAGTTCTGTATACTTCGTGCCCGTACTTCAGCTAGCCAGTGCTGGTCGCGGCCAATACCAGGTCTGGGAGGGTAGCCCCGATCAGGCACATCTCAATATGGATCATTCTGGGTCCCCCCAGGATGGGGTCGGTGGGACAACGCTTGAAGCACTTGGTGCAACCGATACAAAGCTGCTCATGGGCGTGGGCGACAACGGGCACCTTGTCCACCACCACTGATAAATCGATACCAATGCCCAATAACCCCGCTAATTCCTCTGTCAGCGCGCAGTCCCCCGCTAGGCACGGGGTCACGGGGCCCGGCCGTCCACTATCCGCCTGGGCCAGCCGCGCTGCAGCCGGGGAGGCCGCATTGGCCACATTGAAAGTCCGGCAGCAGGGCCTCCACCTGTTCGACCAATGGGTTACCTCCACCTTCAGGTAGCGGGCGGCGAGCCCCAGGAGCCATCCGCAGATCAGATCTAAGACGGTAAGACTGGTAATTGCGGCAAACATGTTTGTGCTATCTCGATTGTTATAACGCCGAATCACTCGAATCTGCGCAAGTTGGATGGTTTGCACCTACGGGAAGCTTCGCGTCGATTCGCGTAATTCATCGTTGAAACCCTATCCGACTACGCTTCCTCAGTGTTTTGGCCCGTTCCCGTGCCTTAACGTGGGAATGCAATTATGGCCGCTCCGGCAGCCAACGGTTCATGACGCTAGGGCATCCAGATTTGCTCCCACGCTGGAGCGTAGGAACCAGAGAAGATAAAGATAATCTGATCTTTTGCGACCGCTTTGCATTGATTCACGTTCATTGTTTGCTGGCTGGTGCACCCTTTCCCCACGCGAACCGCATTAATGGACACCCGGACAGCAGCGAGTTGCATTGATCATCCCATAGGACGAGCAAAGTAAGCATCCATCAGGCAAAGTTTCAGGTTGCAGCCGTTGCACGGAGGTTTCCGAGGCGTTGCTGCTTACCGGGTGCTCGAGCGCAGCGTGCCCATCAATGATAGACACTTTCCGGCAGTGGACGGCACCATGCCCAACACCCGTTGATATCTATCTGGGATAGGCGATGGTGGGGTATTGTACGTGCTGAAGATCAATGCAAGCGGCTTGCTGCATGTGGTTGGAGATAGTCAGGAAGGCGATTCCAGTTCATACCGGCTGCACCTCTGCGAGCACCCGGGCGCGGAACTTTGACGGCAGGTTAGGCAGGGGTCAATGGTTTTTGCAAAACAGCTTCATTTAGATACTATCATCATTTTCAAACTAAACTGGTTTGTCCGCTTCTCGCGACCGATTTGCATTCACTTACGGCAGAAATAGTTCCCAGCTTTTCCCTAGGGGGTACCCTCAATCAACAACCTGAATCCGTGAGGTAAACTCCAGGGTTGAACCATAACCATATGGTTTTTCTGATATTAGAAAGTGGCGACTGTATCTGCTGGGTAATCTGGGCAATATCATCGTGTTACCCCTGATTGAAAATATCCCTTAGGCCTCTCATGGATCAAACCGTTGTTTTCGACCTGGCACTCATCTGTCGCTATGACCAAAGTGGTCCACGCTATACCTCCTATCCCACCGCCGTAGAATTTCACGATGGCTTCGGTGAGACGGAATATCGCCGGGCCTGCACCCGCAGCGACGGGAGTGGACGGCCTCTATCGCTCTACGTCCATCTTCCGTTTTGCGATACGGTCTGTTTCTACTGCGCCTGCAACAAGGTCGTGACCAAGGACCGCAACCGCGCCCAACCCTATCTGGAGCGGGTCTATCGGGAGATCGAGCTACAGAGCACCTTGTTCGATGCCGGCCGAACAGTGGAGCAGCTTCACTGGGGCGGGGGGACGCCGACCTTTATCAGCCGGGATCAGATGCGCGCGCTCATGGACCACACCCGGAGCCGCTTCCGACTGGCAGAGGACGAGATCGGCGAATATGCCGTCGAGATCGATCCGCGGGGGGCGGATGCGCAAAGGGTTGTCCTGTTGCGGCGCCTGGGCTTCAACTGCATGAGTCTGGGGGTGCAGGATTTGGATCCGGTGGTCCAGAAGGCGGTCAACCGTATCCAGACCGAAGGGCAAACCCTGGCGGTGTTAGAGGCGGCGCGCGCAGAGGGTTTTCGCTCTATCGGCATCGATCTCATCTACGGGTTGCCGTTTCAGACGGTGGACGGCTTCGTGCGCACCCTGGAGCGGATCGTCGCGTTCGCCCCGGACCGGCTGTCCGTCTTCAACTACGCCCATCTGCCCCAGCGCTTCATGCCCCAGCGGCGTATCAATGAGTCAGATCTGCCATCTCCCCGCACCAAACTCGACATCCTCAAGACCACCGGCGAGCTGCTTACGGATGCCGGCTATGTCTATATCGGCATGGATCACTTCGCGCGGCCGTATGACGAACTGGCAACAGCGCAACGTAGCGGCAGTCTCTACCGCAATTTCCAGGGTTACTCCACCCATGCGAACTGTGATCTCATCGGCATCGGCACAACCTCGATCAGTAAGCTAGACAACACCTATTCCCAGAACCGGCGGACTCTCGACGAATACTGCCAGGACATCGACGCTGGCCGTTTGCCGGTCTTCCGGGGCATCGAGCTGAGCTACGACGATGAGATCCGCCGCGATGTTATCACCCGGTTGATCTGCAACTTCGCGCTGGATATTTCCAACCTGGAACAGACCTGGGGCATCGAGTTCGCCGACTATTTCGGCGACGACCTGCCCAAGTTGGTGCCCATGCAGGAAGATGGACTGCTGACGCGCAACGAGCGGTACATCCGCGTCTTGCCCAAGGGCCGACTGCTGATCCGGAACATCTGCATGGCCTTCGATGCCTATCGGGCCGCCGGAGATGAGCCGACGGGTTTCTCCAGGGTTATCTGACATCTACCTCGACTTCCGATACTTGATTTGTGACCTGGGCGAGGCGGCTTATAAGCACTATCGCCACAGCGATAATCTGGTAGTCTGACTGAACCTACCCAACATGCAGTATTGCAGTATCCTGCGGGGCGCAAGGTCGAGATCTATCTAAGCAAGACCATGAACCGATTTGCCGAAGGCTTCCGCGAGGAGGGTATGCACCAAGGCAAGCACCAGGGCGAAGCCTTGGTGTTGGAACGACTGCGGCGCCTGAAATTTGGCACCTCACCAGACGAAGGTACGGCAACGGCTCGAGCAGGCCGACGAGCAGACCCTGCTCACGTAGCCTGAGCGGGTCGAGTCCTCACTGCCGACAGTCTCGATGAAGTTCTGCACTGAGCACGTGGCGCAATTACTGAGAAAACCGAAAGTCATGTTCGGTTTGCCCCTGCGTTCCCTTGGAGGGTGTTGCATTCGATATGGATTAGTAAGAAAGGGGAATTATATACTTCAATTCTACCTCGTTTATCTTGATCCAGGGTTTCGCACAGGGTAGAAACGGTATAAACAGCAGTGAGTTGCCATGTGCGACTTAACAGCAAGTACCTTCGAGTTTTTCCAGACCTTTCCTGACGCAGAAGCGGATCGGTTATATCTCGAACAACGCTGATGGAATTGGTTCTCCGTGGTGTCCACACTGCAAGTTGATAATTCCTTAAGCCGAGCGAAAAAGAAGTGAGTTGGGCCGACAAAGGAGATTATCAATAGCACCGATCAGGTGTTCATGGCGATGTCACAGACAGCAGGGGTTAACAATTGGGCGATGCCAATTTGTCGGCGAGATCCTGATGGCCGAGGGTGGTCAACCCACCACCGAAGCGCTGGTATACGCTGTTCCAGCTTCCGAATTCTGCGGGATGATCGCGCTACGGGGCAACCTGAGCGGGCCAATCGCAAGATCGCTTCCACGAACAATCGGTTTTCGTGGGGTTGC
>Ga0056129_1000099_pt1 | contig 17876 bp, 9 predicted proteins | sample WorMetLIZISLAND1_FD_71118 | JGI IMG/M metagenome (GOLD analysis project Ga0056129, IMG submission 71118) | Marine gutless worms symbiont microbial communities from Max Planck institute for Marine Microbiology, Germany - Olavius loisae LIZARD... ...
ATACTCTGAGGTGCCCAGCTCCTTTCTGGTTAATACAGTGCAAACCTTATCGAAATCGGTTTATAATTGCCAAAGTTATTGACAAAAGTTTAGGGGCACGTTTTTTTATGGCCCACTGTGGTCTGAATGGTCTCATATGTGGTGCCCTGGTTGCTAGCTCCAAGGAACGATGGTCTGTTGGAGGCTGTGTAGAAATTCCAGTGATTGGCTGATTGTGTAGTGCAAACAGTATTTTATCATGTCTGCGTGTTCTGTGATGCTGATTTCTTACAGCATGTCCGGCGATGTTGAGCCTGTGTCAGTTGTCTTGTGTTTAGTTGGCATGGACGCCGTTACTGGCTGCGTTCAGCGTTGGACTTCAAGACTGCGACGACCAGGCGATTGCAACGCTCTGTCTGGAGGGAATTCGCTGTGCACTGCGCATTGCTTGCATTTTTCACATGGAGGTAGCTGACGCTCTGTCCGTTTTCTCATGCAGTCCTAATACAGTAGTTTTATCGTGCAGTTGAGTTTATTAGAATGATATAGTGTTCATTAGTGAATACCGTGGACTTTGTTTCGAGTCTAATAATTATTTGTTGTGTTACATCGTTACACATTTTATATTTGACAAATAAAAAACTTAACCCTCAAAATTGTCTGCACATGAGATCTGTTTGTGTTAGCTGGTATTCTTGTTTTCATTAAGTTTCTTTGTTATAATTTACTTCTCATCCAATTTGTTCACATAGTACTGTGGTACGGAACTGTTTTCGAATGAATGATGTCAAAACTATTTTCTTTCTGTCCAAATCAAGGTTGGAGTGAACACGTTTGTTATTTTGCCGAACGCGTTCTGAATATTCGTTCGGATCAAAAAATAAAGAACGCGTTCGTTTCGTTTTGTTGTATTTGCTTGTTTTGAATTATGTTAACGTTTAGCTCTAGGTACTGTGACCACACTAAAGACGACCAGACACCATTATTTTAGGGTATACCTCGCATTGCTGTGGAGGGAGTATTGTAAGTATTGCTGAATGTCAACAGACCTGCCTGAAAACAATTAACCCGGTTTCACTCTATCTGTTAAGCTGCTGCAGCCTCAGCGAGGGAGCCGACGAGATAATAGATAAGCAATTAATGCTGTGACTAAACGGAGTAGGGCCTATACCGTAGTATAGCCTGTTAACAAATCCTAGTCATGCATCCATATTACTATACTGCAGTTTATAAGCGTTTAAAGTGCTTTCAAGTTCGTTTCATGTTCGGAAAAATACTGAACGCGTTCTGAACGCAAGTTCGGATTGAAACGAATAGAACGTTCCGAATGTTCGCTCGAACCTTGGTCCAAATCAGCTTTACTTCAGCGACGTAAGAGATGTGAAGTTGATGAGCTTAATGTGTTAGATATGTTGTAAGTGAACGCTGTGTATGATGAACGTTTCAGTTGGAGCGCGACGCTTACGTTCAAGCATTGTCGCGGTTCACTTTGCTGTCTGCTACTTCGCCGATCACCGAGATGAAAGCAAAGAATATTGATACCATTAAGACTTTGATTTCTGTGGCACATACGGACGGCAATTACCTGGGAAAGTCGTGGATGGAGGTCTGCGTTTGATTATGCTGTCAGCCTAAATCTGAACAATATCATAAATTATTGTTGTTGACAGCTTGTGTGTCTGCTGGCGTCAGTGAGGTAGGTTCTGGCATGTGCCTTATGTTCCATCAAAAAGGCCCAATCTGTGTGCAATCTGAAAGGCAAGTGAAGTGATCTTGACAGAGCCAATGTTTAGTTTCAGTAGCTTATGCTTATTGAGAGCAGAGAGGTAGATAGTTTAGTGAGTGAATGAATGTGCATGTGGGCATAGCAACAGCAGCTATTACAAGTTGGCACTGTGTTAGTACTGATTCTAGGTTTTTATATTGCTACATATTGGTTTTTCGTATTACTGTTATGTGTAGACTAGGGGATTTGCTGTGTTTTGTGTTTATTGTTTGATTATTGTATGTTTGATTTGTCTGTGTACTATATGTACCTTCAGTACTATGATACTGTTGGTGGGGTCTTTTGACCTGTAAAAACCGTCTCCCATATAACCTATACTGTGTTGGCGTGGACGTAAAACACTGCTCAATCCAATCTATGTGTAGTCACTTTGTTGGTTGGGGAGTTCGGTGTTTTCATCTGTCAAGAGATCGGCTTGGAGAATGACCTCTTATGTATCGAGACCTTACTGCTACTGCTGCTGCTACCGTTACTGTGCATGCAGTTGATTGAATGGATGACATGATGTGTGCAGATCTTGAAGTGTATATCACAGCTTGAGCTGGCTCAACTGATAGGCACTTTTGTCAAGACACGATACATAACTGGCCCTGGCAACCAGACGTCGGCTGGTCATTCCATTGAAGCTTTTGACCCAGAAGGTACGTTTGAACTAACATTTTCAATCATAAGGTGATGTTGATAGTCATTGGTCACAAAGATGCTGTAACCACATTCTGGCTTATGCCGGGATTTTAGCTTGGCAGCTGTCAGGAAGACCTTAGCAGTAGTTGAATTATGCTCATTGGCTGTTGCCAGAGCTGTGATGATCAATTTTATTAAATTCTGTATTTTTGAAAATGTTGAATTCTGTATTTATTCTGAATGTTCTATATTTGAAATGTTGTCCTTTCGTGACCAGCAGCCATCAGATTCAGTGGGGGGTACCATGGCGGCAGTCCCACCACTGTTCAGGTTTGGCGACCCTGTCCTTTGTGGGAGCCATCCCCTAGTCACCCCATATTAGTGTAGACTAGGGGATTTGCTGTGTTTTGTGTTTATATGTGTGCTTATTGTATGTTTGTGTTAATTGTGTAATCTATTTGTTCCTTCATTACTTTGATACTGTTGATTGGGTCTTTTGACCTGTAAAAACCGTCGCCCATATAACCTATACTGTGTTGGTGGAGACGTTAAACCATGCTCAATCAATCAAGCCATCAGAAAATATATATTGAGGCTGTATTCTCTCCTAGCATACTAGTGTCGGGTAGGATTTCGTTTTGCTTAGAGGCCAGTGGATTTGTCTGCTGTGTTGTCAGTGTACGGCCGAGTTATATGTACTGAATGACAAGTATACTTGTCAGTAGCACATTAATTGATATTGAGATGACTGGTCAGTGGCAGTGAAAGTGTTAAACTGTTTCAAATTCTGTTTTTTATGATAGCAGCTATTAGTAACACTGTATTCTGTCCTATCATTCTGTGCAGTGTCTCCATCTGGTGTTGTGTCGTGCAGTTATTGCTCGCGGCGGTCGCATCGACTCGAAGACAATCCAGCACCTTCAGGAGTCGATGGGAGAAACAAGTTCACAGAGCGTCGTCGTTGCCGTCGACCGCATTTTCACTGGTTCTGTCAAGCTTGACGGTGATGCCATAGGTTAGTCTGTGTGTGTATTACTGACTCTGCTGCTGTGTATCTAGATCACATCGTGAAGTTATGAGATTGACTATGTGTAACATGAAATGACGGACAAGCTGTTCTTTTTCACAGAACTGATACTAAGACAAAATGAAGGTTTCCCTCAATACAGTAGATTGAGACTGAAAGAACGATGTATAACACTTTATTTTGTATCATTTGTGTAAGTCACAGTGTATGAAACTGTGTCTTTTTAATGAGACTTATGTGATCAGAAGGTTGGGAAACGTCTCATGTTACATATATAATTGTGGTTAACTGTGGCGTTGTAGTGGAGTTTGTTCGAGCACTGTGCGTCATATCCATGGAGGAGCTGTCGCATCCGTCACATGCACGGATGTTCAGCTTGCAGAAGATTGTCGAGATCTCATACTACAACATGGGACGTATTCGTCTACAGTGGTCGCGCATATGGCAGGTTATTGGAGAGCACTTCAACAAGGTATGTAGACGTTTTCACTCTGTCTGTGATATAGATTTATTGTACTGTCGGCACTTTTTCAGTTAACCATTTGGTTTTGGTGTGGTTTGACGCAGTGGACGTGTGAAATGTAGGTTGGTTGCAATCCAAACGAAGACATTGCATTCTTTGCGGTCGATTCACTGCGGCAGTTATCCATGAAGTTTCTAGAGAAGGGAGAATTCGCTAACTTTCGCTTTCAGAAAGACTTCCTTCGGCCGTTTGAATACATCATGAAGACTAATCGGTATTTTCAACAAATAATCTCTATCTGTTGATGTGCTTGATGCTTTTGACAATGCAATTAGCATACTTTGATGTAGTATAATTGACAGTAAGTAGCTGTGGTTCATTAGCTGTTAGCTGACAAACTCAGCTGTTATTGGGGTACCGCGGCGGCAGCCCCACTGCCGTTCAGGCCTGGCAACCCTGCCCTCTGTGGGAGCCGTCCCCTAGTCGCCCCATATTAGTGTAGACTAAGGAATTTGCTGTGTTTTTGTGTTTATATGTATGATTGTTGTATTTTTCTGTCATTTGTGTAATGTATGTGTTCCTTCAGTACTTTGATACTGTTGGTTGGGTCTTTTGACCTGTAAAAATCGCCGCCCGTATAACCTATACTGTGTTGGAGGAGACGTTAAACCCTGCTAATCAATCAATCAATCAAGCTTAGCTGTTATTGCTGGTGTTACGCATGTGACTTACTGATGATATCTGGAGAGTGAGTCTGTCAAAATGTCCTGGCATGAACCAAAAACTAATACTTTACAGCAGGACATTGTTTACCAGAGGACACGCCTGAAGCCTGAGATGGGAATGGGACCTTTCTCATCAGCATCAGCTGACCTCGCTGGTCCTACTTGGGAGGTGCTTAGCTACTGTCAGTTTGCCTGTGTCAGTTGACTGAATTTGAATAAAATACATCATGAATGGAGATTGTAGATTGCAGATGAAAGAAAACTTCGAGCTGTGTCTGCTGTAATATTTGTAATTTTTCAGACCTATCACGGACACTTCTTTCCAATGATTATCGTGCCATTTTAAGTCAAATCTAAGGGTGGTTTACAAGAACGCCACTCAGTGGTTGAGTGTATTTAATCAGCTAGTTTAAGTTCACTTAGTGTGAAAATAGTTACAGTATTATAAAACCCACTCTCTCGGGTCAAGATGAGCCCACTTAAATGTTGCATGGCGAAAATCAGCCACTCAAATCTCCACTCAGTCGAGTGGTACTCAACTGAGTGGAGATATGAGTGGCGTTCTTGCAGTGCACCCTAAGTCAAGCAGTGGACATTTATTGCACAATCACTCTCACGAGTAGAACTTGGAAAAAAGGTGAAATGTAAATGATGCATTAACATTTGATTTTCATGTAATTCATATGAACTGACTGTCGTTGTTGCTGTGCATTCTGTCATGTTAATCTCTCTGTGTTAGCTCACCGACAATCCGAGACATGGTCGTGCGCTGCATTGCTCAAATGGTGAATTCTCAGGCTCACAACATTCGTTCTGGTTGGAAGAACATCTTCAGTGTTTTCCGTCTGGCCGCGTCTGATCATGACGAGGGCACTGTCGAGCTGGCATTCCAAACAACTGGAAAAATCATCTGTATGTTCCCGTCTTTTCTACTGGCATTGTTTAGTGAAACTGATACTCAAGCAGATGTTGATGTGATCATGATGGACAGAGATGATTGCCAGAACCGCTGCCTTGAAGTTGTATTGTGTAACATTCTGTAGTTGCAGCTCACAGGTTTGGTCTACCAGATTTGGCTTTTTGTCACTGGGTTCAATTGATTTATTTAGGTGTTAGATATCAGATTTATCTGTTTTGCATATGTTTGGGATTTTCTTGTATTATATGTGCATACATGTTGCCTCATTGTAACATGGTGAGGTTGGTCTGATGAGATGAAGCCTGTGTGTACTGTAGCGGTGTTTACTTCTTGTTGCTTTTGACAAGTCACACTCCGAGTCTGGGAATTTTTCACAGCAAAATGTGTTTTCTAGAACAGCTTGCTATCGTACCTTGTTAGGTTGTATGCTGGACTATCATTGTTCCAGTTTGTTTGAAGTCTTACAACTGTTGCACATATACCAAGCCTAACCATCCTCCTTCAGTGCTTTGATACTATTTTGACCTATAGTATTATTGTCTTCGACACGACCTATAATGTTTTGAATGGAACCTTAATCAATTACTCCATCCAGCAGTTGATGCTGTGATAATCATTTTGTGTTTGCAGCCAACATCTTTGAGAGATATTTTCCTGCGGTCATCGATTCATTCCAGGATGCCGTCAAATGCCTCTCGGAGTTTGCTTGCAATGCTGCCTTCCCAGACACCAGCATGGAAGCAATACGGCTCATTCGACAGTGTGCTAAGTACATTGCTGACCGGCCCCAGGTACTCACAAATCAATCAGTCAATGGTTTATTTTATCGTTGCAGCTCACTCACTGTACAATAAGCTAATGTCAGTCATATTTATGCATGAATTAGTGATGACTGATATAGCCTACTATAATGATAGATGTCAAGGCAGTGGAAAACAAACGAAAAACTTACTATATAATTTACAGTATTAACTGAAATATTTCCGGACACTTCAGTTGATTTACAATGTCTGAGTCTTGTTGTGAGAAAGCATGCAGTGGAGTCAGGAGGTCTCAACTGTGACAGATCTTCTCCGCCAATGCTTTCAATTGTTCTTTTAGTGTGTTACTGTCAGCCATGTTATGTGATGCAGTTGACATTTATTTTTTGTTCAAAAACTAATCTGCAGTTGCCTGTATTTTGTCATATCTCTAAATGACGTTTGAACGTCTGTAGGTCACACATTGGCTGTTCTGGTGCCGTGATAAGACGTGTGAACGTGGTGTAATGCAGGTGTTCCAGGAATATGCCGGTGATCAGGAGCAGATTATAAATGTTCCGGAGAAAGATCGTTTGTGGGTTCGAGGATGGTTCCCGGTACTAATAGAACTGTCGTGTATTATCAACCGATGTAAACTGGACGTCAGAACTAGGTTTGTATACAGTTTGTGGATCATTTGCACGACCCGTGTGTATGGGCCAAACATGGGTGTGTGCAGACATGTACATGTGTGCCAAAACATGCCCATACATGTGGCCAGTACATATGGGTCTTGTGTTTACTCTTATCATTGTTTGGTTTTGCACTTTTCAGACCAGCTTGAAACAGTCTGAATGCCACAGGCATGCGTGCACATTCACTTGTTTTCATAAATCATTACATTTTGATGTCAATAACATTTTACTTGCAGATGATGTTGTACACACATTGTGTTGATGTGTGTGTTTCATGCGTGTCTGTGGTCATGGATGGAATGTTGTCAAAACATGTAACCCATTGTTGTCTAAAACACGCAGTAGAGTGGTGATGTGTTTATAAACTCAGTTCACTTTTGGTTGAGAAATCACAGAGTCGGTTTTGTTTTTGAAAATGGTAAAAACTGCAGTTTTTGAGCGTTTTTGTGAAAAATCGTGTGGTGTTAAAGTAAAAGCTTGATACTGCAGAAATATTATATATAAAACCAAAAATTGTGCTGTATTTGCAGTTTTTGAAAAATGCTGCACATAAAACGTTGCTATTTTTCGGCTAAGTTTACTGTTTTCTTCAGTTGCAGCTTTGCATATTAATAAAGTTTTTGTATTTGATTGAGTAACACTATTAATTACGATAATACTGCCAGAGACATTTGTATTCCAGTTTTAAACTGACCCTCCTCTTTACAAGGTGTGCCAGATATATTTTGCACACCAGTGACAATGCTTTCTGTATATCCTGTATACATGTGTGTTAATGAGTACGTGCAGAGTGTGAAGTGTATTGGGAGTTTTGCTGTGTGTACAGAGGCCTGACTGTAATGTTTGAAATACTGAAGACTTACGGGGATACATTCCTGGCTCACTGGTGGAATGACATCTTCAAGATCATCTTCCGTATCTTTGACAACATGAAGCATCCTGAGTCTCAGTATGAGGTACAGTCAGTGAGTCGTCGGTCATTTCTCTAAAGCATGTCGACATGTTGAACTTGTTATCTCATGCCAACGTGATCCAGGACCAGTTTCTACCCACAACCTGTAAAGGATAGGATTGATATATGTTGGTCACTGATAGGGATTGGTTTGGATTCAAGTTGTCTTGGTACTGGTTAATGGGTGTATGTCTACCTTGATCTCTTGTGTTGCTTATTCAAGGACCACAAGTTATAGTGTTTGATAGATTTTCAATGACAAGTGGCTCTTTTTAGCCTCAAAAGTTGCAGTTGATTAGCGTGAGCATATGACTTGAGGCCGCATTATGTGGCCATACATTGCCATCACTGACGGACAGTTTGATCCATGCTGTCACACAGCAGGCTACAGTGTATGGAAAACGTGGTCGGCTGTCGTGATAGCTTTTGTTGTTTATTCTCTAGCCAGCATTAGGTAAGTTACTGTTAAAATGTGTCTTCTAATAGAACATCTTGCAATCGACCTTGTTAGGTTTGTTTGCCTATTGCTTGTCTTACAGAGTCTGCTACACAGATATCAATACTGTGTTGTTTGTAGAAAGCAGAGTGGATGACGACGACGTGTAATCACGCACTGTATGCAATCGTTGACGTCTTCACACAATATTACGATGTTCTCTCCGGTGTATTGTCAGTACAACTGTATGATCAGCTCAAGTGGTGTGTCCAGCAGGGTAAGACCGTTCGTAACGCTGCACTTTAATTGATTGATGTTGATGTTATTCTATTCTGCACCCTTAGGAAGGTGCTGGTCAGCTATTTATTTCCCTTTTTAGTGTTTAAGTAGGTTATTGCTGTTCGTTTATTTTGGTTTTGTTGATTGACAAGTACATCAGGTAGCAGTATGGCCGGTTGCGATTGGTCTAATATTGCTGTTGTGTGGTGTGTAGACAATGAGCAGCTGGCACGGTCTGGCACAAACTGCCTGGAGAACCTTGTGATTTCCAATGGAACAAAGTTTAGTGTGAACACGTGGACTGACACGTGCAACTGCATTGAAGATATATTCCGCGACACCGTTCCACACAGGTTGGCTATGCACCATACTCTACTGCATTGAGTCTGCATGTTACTGGTAGACAAGACTAGACTAGTAGCGCATTAGGGATTTTTTATGAGAATGTGCTATATAAATTTACACTGTACTTTACTTACTAATATGCTAACGTATGTCATGTCATTATGCTGGTAAATTAACATTGTGACATTCACCATAGGTCTTTAGGTTGGTAGAACTGATGAAACCATTGATTATGTGGTGAGTATATATGACCTGAACAACACACCCAGTCAGGAGGCCGTGTGTGGGCTAAGGAGTTTTTGTGAACCAATGTGAATGGCACTGTAGCTTAATTGTGATGCTGTGCCGTTAAGAAACTACTCGCTCACCCAGTCAGGAGCCGAATACTTGTCAGGCAGCAGTGCCTACTGCTGCCTGATAAGTTGACTTATATCCTTAGAGCTCATTGCCACAGTTGCCATGTATCTTAAAGATGGCATCATGACGGTTTTGAATGCTCTGCGTACGATGACGAAGTCTGGTACAATTGACAACTTTATCATTATATATGTGGTTAGCACATGATACTGACACGTAACGTAACCACGACTTGACATCAGTGGCTAGTACAGTCCAAGTCTGTGACATGTATTGCAAGACAGAAACCAGAGTCTTTGTAGGTAGTGAAAACCATTTGTTCGTTTGGTCTTGCACAAGTTGTTTCTAGGTTGACCAAAATAGCCTTTTCCAGATCCCTTTAGTTGCCATCTATGTTTCATACCACTATCAAAGCAGTGTTTTGTGAATACACAGTAATGAGGCCTGTTGCAACTTACAGCCAGATCACTAAAGTCGGCTGATTGTGTTGAGTCGGCGTAAAGTAACTAAGTTGTTTATTTAAGCATATACAGTACCACTGAGCAGACTGTGTGTTATTCAACACTAATTATCCATTCAGTAAAAAGTGCTGTCAATAATGGTACTGTGACACAGATTAGAGTCAGCAGAGTGTGACCCATCGTGTTTGTTGTGGAGTTAAAAATGAAGGAATTACCAAAGTAAACTGTCACTGAACTACAAGATGTTCAGTAAAATTACACTTTTGTTCAGTTGTTCTATTGCCAGTGAAATGTCGTCACTAGTGATGTGTGTGTGCATGTCTATTGTCAGTTTGTTAACATGGAAGTCCGAGCATCAGAGAAATCCGTCAGAATCACTGTCACATCCTGGTCTCGATGTTGTGGAACATTTACCGTCAAGGGATGATGTAAGTTGTCACAATTGAATGTTTGTCATGCCAACTACAGTTGTGGATTGATGTAGTAATTTAATGTGATAGGCAGGTAATAATTTAGATCACGTGCAACTCAACACTTCCAGTCTGCTATCTTTTAAACAAATTTAAAGGTTAGCAGATTGGAAGTGTAAAGTGTTAATGCAAACTGTACAGTCACATCCTGATGGTCTTTTCCTTCAGTACTTTGATACTGTTGGTTGGGTCTTTTGGCCTGTCACACTGTCTCCCATATAACCTATGCTGTGTTGGTGGAGACGTTAAACCCTGCTCACTCACTCACACACTCACTCACTGATGTGGTGGGACATTGGTCTTACTAATAAACTTTAAACTATTTCAGGCATGATATAGCCACTATTTGCGTGCTTAAAAATGCCATAATATGCTAACCATCTGTCTATCTATCCTGTTCTTGCACTGTGTGACGTCACTGAATTATGCATGAAGCATGATAATAAAGTTGTATATTTATTAATACGGTGTCACGAAACACTGCACCGGCCCCAAATGTATGTCTTTCCGTGGTTTATCCATGCAGATATCTAACATTCTCCAACAGCCAGTAGGTATGGCAATGACAAAATGTATTAACTGCCGGCTGCACCGTGCATTTGAGCCTTTTTTACAGCAGATATAACTATTATGGGGGCCGATGTGGATGTCACGGTCGGCGGTAAATCTTTATAATCGCAGCGGCATTATCGTTCAAGTCACGTTGTAATTAGGCCCATCCTTCGTATTACCTTCAAGTATACCTGTTTTTATATTGCAACATGTTGATTCTATCTTTTTATAGATGAAACGACCTATATTTGGGGCCGGTGCACTGTTTCATGACACCCTTGTTAATAATCTACTTTTCAGCAAATAATAATCTACTAATTGGCAAATATTAATTTAACAAATGAAAAGAAAAAGAGTAGTTCTTACAAATATTTATGTAGTAAACTAGTTTTTATTTCTAGAAGTTGATGCTTGAGAGCAACTGTGAATTATATTTCTGTTTGAAAGACTCAGTATTAGACTTCATTTTGTAATTGAGGCATGCACAGCCTTCACACATGTGTATTTGCTTGGATGATGTGATTTCATGCATGGGTGGACTGGTGACTAGGAGTCAATGCTGCCGCCTGCAAGAACGAGAGCTGACAGTACTGAGAGTGACCAGAGCTTATTGAGTGCAAGTTCACTGGATGCCAGAGACCGCAAGCTGCCAAGACCTAGTAAGACTTGTCTGTTGGACTGACGCTCTCTTAGTGCTATGTCATGTGTAGACACACAGACACAGGTTCTGTTGATAGTTTGGGTCGGACAATGTGGATCAGAATGTTCACTGCTGGCATGTAGTGGGTTGACTGGTGATTTTCTAGTGTGTGACTGATGGCTGTTGTTAAATCTTAGTAATGGTCCTTGCTTCAGCAGAGAACAAACTGAGGTCAACTGCTGCCACAGGCCCAGTCCGCCCCCAGTGTTAAGTCTGGGCTGGCAGAATATAGATGCTGAAGGTTAGGCTATTGGAGACGATCACTGTCAACATGTTTGCCACCGATTAATGTTCTTTATTTTCAGTGATGTGATACGTCCGATATTCTGACATTCAGACAATTAAAAAGCTTTGATCTGCACAACTTTAAACGTTTTAAGCATAGATACTCTAAACATTTTGACATCCTTCTCCCCAATTCAGTATATGTACAAGCTTACATACTTGGACCAGGCTTAGTGGGCACTTTTTTGTTTCAGTTTTTTTATATATTTTTTGTTTCGGGCTATGTGTGCTAGACTAAACTAACTACATTAAACTCTGGTATCATATCGTGAGCCCAGCCTGTTGTGTTCTGTTGTACAGAAGTGACTTCTGATCACGAGCTGTTTGCATCGCTGCTGATAAAGTGTGTCGTTCAGCTGGAACTCATTCAGACTATTGATAACATTCTGTTCTTTCCTGCAACCAGCAAGAAGGAAGATGCAGAGAACCAGGCCGCTGCACAGGTGCCTGCAGTATGTTTTATTATTCTGACAAAGTCGAATGATTGTGCGATCTTTTTGTTTATTTATCCGTCCATTTGTTACTTTGTTCGCTGGATAACTTTAAAACTTGTGGGCAGATTTGTATGAAATTTTCAGGGTAAGTTTATATCTGGCTCCAGCCGCAAATTTTTTCATGCTCACCATTTCCATGCTTCAACAGTTGTACCTAGAGCTAACAAATTTAGCACAATTGTTGGGGTTATGCCATCTGTTAAGGGCTTTTGTAGTCTGTTTCTCGTTTACAGTTCAAACTTATTGCTGGAAATGACCGTTTGGTTTTCCCTTTATCCTACTTTCATGAAGAGTCTCAGCCAGCACTTAAGCCGTCAGCTTGGCTATATGCAGGCCTGTGTTAGCCCTAGGAGCTGTAGAATAGATCTTATCTGTTTCCTGGCACAAAATGCTCTTAAACCATTGGTTGAGAAGGCTGTGTTTTGCACCTGTCAAGGTTTCTAGAATGACCTGTAATGTGTAGTAATACATGTGCACAACGTTTCAGCCATGTTCTGGTGTTCAGAATATTTCTTACCTACAAATCTGTTTTGTGCATTGCATGAGTTTCATTCACGCAGTGTGAGAATGCAGCACATGTCTGTTGAACTCCCAATGAGTCTGTCAAATTATTGACGTCGAGCAGCAGTTGTGCCTGTGCATTGTCGTTTCTTGTAAGAGTTGTGTGTCGTGTGGTTGCTGCAGAGAGATGTGGCTACTGCCGCCATCTCCGCTGTCAAGTTATCCCAACACGAGGACCACGGCATGTATCAGTATCTGTCGTCAGATCAACTACTCCAGTTGCTCAACTGTCTGCTGGAGTCACACACCTTTGCAAAGAAGTTCAACTGTAATCAGGAACAGCGGAATATCCTCTGGAAAGCCGGTCTGATGATTTAGATAGTTTCATTTTACTGAAACCATTGTAATTGTGTTACTGGATTATTGTAATGTTGTGATGTCTTTCCACTCTGAAACTCAGTTCAGTCTCTGCTGGGAATTTACAGAAAACAACAGTTGCATTTTTTCTAGTAAATTTTACCGGAAAAAAACCAGCTTTGTGTACTGTTTTTCTGCTGTAACTAAATAGCTTGTAGTTTTAACAGAACTGTATTAGAATAAGTAACTCGATAACAGTCAAAAAAGTCAGGGTTTTGATTTGAGTCGGTTTTGCAGGCGAACTTTTTTATGTTATGAAAATTATCGTGTCACAGTCAGCAACTGATGTTTGATTGTTGTTACTTAGCTGCTGTCTCGTGAGTCACTTAGCCTCAAAAATTTAGAATTTGCTCCTCGGCAAAATCTGTTTTAGCGATGTTACACGTTTTTAGCCAAAGATGCCATATATGCTCCGTAACGTACTTGATCATTGATAATGTCTCAGCACGAACAGTTTACTTGTTTTAGGGTTTAAAGGCAAGATGAAACCAAATCTGCTAAAACAGGAAACACAAAGCCTCGCCTGTGCTCTGCGCGTTCTGTTCCGAATGTATGCCGATGATCAGCGGAAAGCTCACATTGCTCCGGTGCAGGACCTGCTGATCAGGTACTGGTAAACGTTGTTAAAGCCTGCGCTATAGCTGATGTGTTAGTAATAGATATGTTAAAATCTGTCATTATTTCTGTTGATATAAACAAATTGACTACTCTTAAAAACTGTAAACCAGTGCCAGGAAAAATTCACAAAAGTTTTAAAGCAGTTTTGGATCACAAATGTGACCCACTGATGGACTAATTAATGAAATTCGTGGTTATTGATGTCTAGGCAGAACATGGGTGACAGACACTTAGGCTACAGCAGCAGTGCAGACAGAAATGCATTGAAAACAAACCAAGACCGCAGCTTTTCTGAGTTAACTGACTGTTCATCAAATTAGCATTCATTGATCGGGTTAGAGTTAGGTTAACCGAATTGCTATGTCGAGTGTGATGCAGTAATTTTATGCCATCATGGGGATCCATCTGTCTGGGATAAAATGCTACCCCAGGCAAAATGCCTTTCTTCAGCAAACTTTCACACAGTGGTTCCCAGGTGTGTCTTCATACAGATCGTGCTCACGGTCAAGGTTAAACGTCACAAAATACTGACACTTCTACAATTTCACAAACATTGCATCTAGGCCTTCTGCATTCAAGTTGTCCTCAAACGTTACAAGATCTGGACTTCTTTGCAATTTCATGAAAATCGTCACTCCTCATAGGCAAATGGGCAGATTCTCATCAAGCTTGCAAGTCAAACTAGCAGTACTGATGAATGCAATGAGCTACATCATCGTTGACAGTCTGGTTTACACTTCTCTCTTACTTTTGGTATGTGTGTTTACATTGTTGGTTCCGAGTAAGCGCTGATGTCATCTAAATGCTTATAGTGTACATCATGCAAGCTGGCTACATGGATGCATGCACAACAAGCAGTTGTGCATCTCATGGTGGTGTTGGTGTTTGAAGGGTTGGCAAGGATGCTCTGAGTTACTTCCTGTCTCTGCAGTCAGACAGCCACCGTGAAGCATGGTCAAGTCTCGTCTTGCTGTTTCTGACACGAGTCCTTAAGCTGCCGGCCGACCGAGTATGCTGTTCTTATATGCTGTTCTCTAGAAACATTTCCGACTGGATTTTAAATTCTAGTTAAATGTCATCCACTTACGGGCTTTTTTTGATGTGTGCAACTGTAAAAGCATTTGTCCATAATGAAATTTATGTAGATCATGAATAGCCAACAATGGTGCATCAGTGGCCTTATGGTACTGGTAGAGTACTGGACTTGTGATCATGAGGTTGCTGTTTCAAATCTCTATTGTACCAGTGCCAACTCAGCATGCTCTCTCCATGATCGGTTAATGCGTACCAACGAAATCTAGGTAGTAAATGGGCATACCACGTGATGCAGTAGCCCCCATATACATGGTCTTGCAGATTCTGATGGTGTCCACCTTAAGCCTACAAAAACTGAGATCAGTGCCACCATGTGGGCTGATCAGGCTTGGAAGATTCTACTTTTTAACCAGCATTAGTCAGAGTTTGAACTGGGCGTTCTGGAAGGATGAGGTCTGGAGAGGGTATGCATGTGTGGACCATGGTAAGCCAAGTGAACCTGGTTACCATGGTAACCACGTGAGCTCAAACCAGGTGAACATGGATCACAGAATCGATTTCATTCTCCGTTTGATGCAGACTCTTGTGTTTATCTTTCTAGGACAGACCATGGTGTAGTAAGACGAAGTGGCAGTTCACATCTGATTCCACAAGTGAAAAATGGTTTGCATTCGCTAAAGTTATCACAGTGTAAGACGATCACGTTTTTATGGCACATGGTGTTGCATGATAAATTACCTGTGAGCTGCAACGACATATGTGTTCAGTTTCAGGTTCATGTGTCGGAGTACTACCCATACCTGTGCGATATCGTTCTGTGTGACTTGAAGTCGGAGCTCCGGTCGGTTGTTCGGAAGTTTTTCCTCCGCACAGGCACTACATTTTGTATTACGACAGCTTCAGCGAGTTAGCATCACGCTGCGTCAGAATCGCTCGGGACCAGGAAAGATGTCGGCTTCGCCACATACTGATGTTGTCGCAAGATTTGTTAGCGAGAATTTCTGTGATTTTAGAGTTACTCTTTCCAACAGCGTTTTCATATCATATAGTTTAATGAGGGAATTATTGTGGGATTTGTGTGCTGTATGTTGCACAAGTGTGTTAGTACATTTCATTTGTCAAGTAGAAACGTTATTCACCATTGATTGTCTTTTGAAAGTTGTACAGTAGTAACAGTACAGATTTCAATGATATCCATTCTGTTGCTCAGTGTCACTGGCGTGTAAATTTGCCATGATTTGTGGTCATTTATACTGTGTTTTGTGTGAAATTTATGTGTAAAGTGTCCCTTGTTCAAATTTTGCACTGTTTGTGGGATGCAGAGCTGTTTTGGCATTTTAGTGCTGGTCCGGTGTTTTTTTTCTGCATTTGGTTTTAAAGTTTACATTTTGGTTGCTTTAGCTAAAGTGTAGTAAGTAAAACTAAATAACAAAAACACATAACGACGAGGCTCCTAAGGTATGACTTGTCCACAGGATTTGCTCAATCAATTGACACTGGATGCTATTCTGCCATAGCTGGCCAGAGATACGTCCATAACCCCAGCTTGGGTCAGGGCTATCCATGAGATGACTGCAAATCTGAGAAGTTTATTACCACTATCCCTTACCCTGACTCTAGACAACAGCACAGCTGAAACACATTAGACTGAACCTGGAAATTAAGCAGTTGTCAGGCCGTTCAGTATACTTCATATACATACGTAAAGTATCTTGTATTTTCCTGCATGAACCAACGCTAATTTAGACTAATTATGCTGATGTGCCATTAAGAGTCTACTCACTCACTCATATAAAGTCACATTCTGTGCAGGCTTAAACTGAATTGTATATGTATAGCGTTTCGGACATGTCAGCCAACAATCACTTGCTAGGTTGACCAAAGTAAGTTGTCTGTTTTTAAATCACAATGATCACTGGACTCAACTCTCTCACCACATGATAACTGCTTTCACCGTTAACAGCTTTAAACGTATAAGACGTAAATCTGACAGGGTTAATCAAGAGCGCTTCTCTTGTGTTTTTACACCACATGAACTTTGTCAGCATGTTTCAGGCAAACAGCTTTTGTAAGCATTGCAGGCCTACAGTTCATTTATGCCCCAGATCCATAACGGACTGCCCTGGTCCCAACTGGGAGACTTCTACCCCAGGCAAGTGACTGATCAAGCTATGCCGCTGCATGAAAACAACAGAGTACTGGCAGTACAAGTGTCCTATATGGTGACCATTTCTATTCCGATCTGCTGCTTGCTTCACTAACGTGTGAATATGAAGTTGTATTCAGATGATAATGTACACTGGTGTCAATAAACTTAAATAATTATATGCTTTGTACAGATATCTGGTGTAAGTACTTGGTGTTTTCTATGAAATAATGATGTGGTGACTGTTCGTGCACTGTCCGTCCATTCACGACAGTTATTTTGTGGTCTGATTTGTTCTATGGACATGGGCTGTCAGTCAGTGTCAAACGTGCCTGATGCAACCGTTAGTTTTTTGGCTGTAAGTAATTTCACTGCGTGTTTTACTCGGACTGCGTGTTGTAAGTACAAACTGATTTTATTGGAATTATTTGTAGATGTCATCGGCATGTTGTTAATCTGTACAGATGTGTGATTCACTTGTCCATGTTGTGAACCAAGTTTTTGTACAATCGCTAGCAGCTGAAATGAGCTGATTGAGCAGCTGAGCAGTATTGACACTCTGTGGTCAGTCTAGTGCATTCCACTGAGCAGAACTACGCTGGTTGCAAATATGACTTGCTTGTTATGATGATGTGCTGATGACACCAGAAGTCTGCACTGTAACAGACTTGCTAATTTTGAATAATCAAGCTTTAGCTGTGAAAATTACCGGATATTAACTACCTTAAAACTAAATACACCGTGACCGGAAAAAAAACGGCCCCCCTAAACATGTCAAAATAACTTTATGAATAGAGAATGTTAGCGATTATTTTTCTTTGTATCATGAAATGCCATCTATTTGCAATGTTCGCGTGAAATTTCACGACA
>Ga0056129_1000100_pt1 | contig 17764 bp, 12 predicted proteins | sample WorMetLIZISLAND1_FD_71118 | JGI IMG/M metagenome (GOLD analysis project Ga0056129, IMG submission 71118) | Marine gutless worms symbiont microbial communities from Max Planck institute for Marine Microbiology, Germany - Olavius loisae LIZARD... ...
TATAGCGCGCATCGCGCGGTCATCTTTGCTACAGCACAGCTTTCTTGTATTTGTTAATGTTTGTTTTTCACGAGAGGCTCAGATATCACCAAGGGACTGTGCATCAGCGGCACATTACACCGGAGGTTAAGTAAATGAATTTTCTGCAATTGGACAATATAACACACAATGTTATGAAACATTTATTTTTGAAACGTACCACGACTGAAACCCTGGTTAGGGTCACTCGAGGTCATTGGAAATGACACCATTCGCTAGATCACATGTTGTTGTCACATATTAATGTTCAGTAGTTACTATGGCACTATCTTGTATCATTTTAAGATATTTGATGTCGAAAAATTTATGACTTAGAAATCCCGATTGGGATTCTCATGGTCATCGAATCTGGTATCATTAACAGCCTGCCTGTGGTTTCCTATTAGCTTCTTTTTCTTATGGTAACTTTGTCTCTAAAAATGAGCTGTTTTTGAGATATTTGTCTTCGAAAAGTACAATGACTTTAGGGTTACTCAAGGTCATTGGCAATGACACCATTTCATAGATTGCACTTGAAGCAATTTTCATGAAATTTACCATCACTTACTGGGAGTATGATACCCTCTGAATTTCCGCAACAAATACTAGAGTGTATGGTAAAAACTGCATGATCGTAGGTCCTATTGTTGAAATTACACCACCACATGATGGTTGGACAAACAGGCAGACAGTAAAAATGTAAAATAAAGCTCAGTATATTGTTGAACATTTTTGTTCTGTAGATTCCAGAAAGCGGCGTAAAGTGACTGCAGTTGTTGGTCCGGCTGCTGCTGGCGATAAACAACAGAGCGGGAAAAGAAAACGGAAACGTTCATCGAGTCAGAATGCAGATAGCAAAACTTCGTCTAGGACATCAGCTCATGATAAACAGCGAATAAAACTGAAAAAAAGGACAAAGCAAAAACAGAATTAAGGACTCAACAGTAGCTGTGAAGCTGCCCGTGACTGGTCTGACTGGCTCAAAAAAGAGAAATCATCGTGCAAAGAAACAGAGTGAAAATCAACGGACTGCTTTATGAGGAAACTGATCGTCATTAATGCTTTCACTGTGTTGTGTGCATGTGTCGCATATTTTAAATTTTTTGCGTTGTTCAAACATCACATTGAAATTTTAAGGTGGGGCATAAGAGTCGAGTGGTTTATGAACATCTCTGCTTTCAGCACTATGCATATGAAAAATTAGAACGAGAATTCGTAGGTTGTTGGTGTCAGGCATTATTATTTGATATTATTTTCAAATGATATCGAACACTGTACAGACTGTTTTTGGCACCCAAATTTGTTAAGTTTTTACTATGTCTGATGTTGATAAATATTTGCTTTGTGTTTACATTACTGTTGATTCAGTTTATTTCACAAGTATCTTAGTTCTGGATGTTGTCCTTGATCAAATCGACAAAAATAGTCGAGTGTGCTTTCAGTTTGATGATTTTGACAGTTATTGTTGAGAACAATGCTGGCATCAAACAAGGGGGGATGGATGGGAAAACAAGCCATTTTATAACCTTTATTCGTCAATAGCACGAAACTGGTACAATATGTCCAAAGTCACTATTAATCCGTAGCTGATCACCTGTGTAATTCCGTGATATCTGCATACCGGTCGTATCTCCGTTGCCGTTTGCTCTCAGGTGCGCACTGCTGACCACAATGAAATGGTCATGCCACGTCCTGGGACTGCACGCTATATGGACCAAGCACTTTCCATGTTGCAGCCAGGCCAGTAGTACGTTGAGGCATGAGGAGGCAGTTGTTCCTCGTAGATACAAATAATTTTAGTGAGAAAACTCATTTATAACACGTGTATCGCAAAAAGTGCTACAAAGTGCAACCTGTTGCTGTTGCATGCCTAGCATTGTAATTCCTCTGTGCGCGCTGCGACCACCGCCTATAGCTACTTAAGTATCCCTTATGTTGTAGGCCTAACTCGTTTCATGATTAATTTCTTCTGGTTGGACTCTGGTTCCACTATGCCTATTTTTCTAGGCATAGTGCTTAATTCATCTACAGACACTGGGTGACTTCACCTTTTGGTTGAGTCCGTGGCTGAGCGCTCAACTTTGGTCTTAGTCCAGACCGAAGATTAGTGTTCGGTCTAAGCCCTTAGCCAAAAAGTGAAGTATTTTTTGGCTCAGCCAAAGTTAAGCTCTAGATGATTAAGCTATCTCTGCCGTGTTAAATCAAGTGGACTAAGCCTGTAAGTTCAGATTAAGTTTGGTCTAAGCTGCGGCTGGCCGAAGGCTCAGCCGAGGCTGAGCCAAAAGTTCGGACAGACTGAGCCGTGGCTGAGACCAAACGAAAAATTCGACTTTACTTTTTGGCTCATCTCCGGCTTAACCTCGTTTTAGGCTCAGCCAAAACTCTGAGCCACGGATTGAGCCAAAATGTGAAGTCACCCATTGACAATGAAGCACCAGGCGTTACGTCGCATGGTGACGTAAGGCAGTATAGCATAAGGCGTAACAGATGTTTCGTACTATAATTAAAGTTGATATGCGTGTATATCAAAAAAATTATGGTGTCACAGCTTACAGACAGCCTCTTCCCAGACCCCACCTGCTACCTCCTTGAATTTTCTGTCTCCTCCATTGGCAGATCCAGGGGACTGAGGGGCGGACGTGTGGAACCCCCTTCCAACCCTATGAGTGAGTGAGCATTATGCATAATTTAGGCAACTGGTCACTGATGTCTGTATCTATCAGACTGCCCAAATGACGCAAGCTTGTGCATTACTTAAGAGTCCGTTTTGGTCTTGACTCGATTTGCCTTATTGTCTACACTGCACTAATTTTGGTCAGTTGATTTTCAGGAAAATAACGTTGCCACCAATCGTCATATTTTAAGGCTAAATTTGATTTTCGGCTGGGGCTCGAGACCTCGCTGAGGGAGCTTACAGCGTCTCTCCAGACCCCCTAGCTGGATTTAAGGGGTCCTACTTCTAAGGGAAGGCATGGAGAGGAAGCGGATAAAGGAAGGGGAAGGAGGGAAGGGAGAGGAAGGCCGTGCCAAATATACTAGATTTTTATCTAGTATATATTTGGCCGTGTCTCCTCGTTCTATCAATCCTAGCTATACGGGCCTGGCGGCATCTCATATTTGAAAGTAACATGTTGCTATCTTTTGTCTTGAGGACATACACATTTATAGCAATGAACGGTTCACAACGGACCTTGATGGCTGTTTGTGCAACCTACCCACTCCGGGAGGCACCTCTGAGAACTTTTGTTTAGGTGGCAGTGGCACTGGCACTTTACAAAAGTTAGATTTGATTGATTGATTGATTGATTTGGCACCAAGGTCGATGAGCTTGAATGATTGTGAACTGATAGAAGTTCAAATTTTCTCGGACTTTCGCGTGATTAAGCAGATTTGGGGAACAAAATGGCTAAGCTAATGAAGATAGACGCGCACTGTCAGCGACAGTCGACAGAATTTTAGCTCACTAAGTACGTGTACTTTTCAGCAGTGTATAGACTGTTGATATTGCTGAGCTTTCTTCTTAATGATTTTTCTTCATCGATTATTGATGACAGTAGCCCTTACTCGTAGTAGAAATCTTCTGACCAAGTAACAATGAGTCACTTTAACTTTGACTTAGCCTTTCGCTGAGCGAAAGGCTTAGCGAAAGGCTAAGTCAAAAGTTGAAGTGACTCAATGCTGTCCCAGGTCTAGATATAGCAGAATTATTTACTTACTTATTGAAGTCGCCATTGTGGAGGTGTGGCACTTAACAAATAAAAATAAAATAGAAACATTTGTAAATTTAACTTTTAAACAAAGTTAAGAAGTGCCCAGGAATATTATACTGTGCATCTTGATAACATGGTGCCTATTTCGGATGATATTTTTATTTCAGAAATTGTTGATATATGAAAAATATAGTGAAATCTGCATCTGCTGATGCGATAGCAGCAAGACATTGATAGTGATTCCGGTTATAGCTGCTCGCTTTTAGCCTATTCGTTTGCAGTAAAGACTAAATGATAGCACGTATGTACTTTAAAGGTTAGTAATCTTGAGCTAGTTAAGAAATTGTGCGAGTGTAGTTTTGTAGGGTCAGCACTCACCAGATAAAGTTACAGTTAGTGCTCATTTACCAAAAGCGCAGACTTCTTCCACAGCACCAGATTCCTACGACATGCTGCAAGAATTTCTGTGCAGCTATTTTTACATCGCAAACATTGTAAAAGGCCGGTGTTATTCATACGGGCCCGTATGCCGTCAATGGCTGGTTATTCGTATGGCAATAGTTTTGACGTACGAATACTGACCCTAACCTTACTCCTAACCCTATATGGACTTACGACCGTGCGCGTAACCCTAACCGATGCACAAGCCCAAAAAAACTTTGCGCCTGGTGGGAGTCGAACTAGTGACATGAGGCAAAACAGTATTATTCCAGCCCGAGCGCTCTGCCTACTGACTGAGGTAAGCCAGCACTCAGTCAGAAGCGCCGCCAAGTGAGTATATAAACGTCACGTGATATATATTGTATAGGTCATGTGATATGACGTCATCCCGTATCCATGTGAATAAACGGGAAAAGTAGGCGTATGGACCGTACGAATAATCAGTGTCTTGTAAAAATAGCCGACAAGCTATTGTTATGCCTCACTATGAAATAGCCTTCACGTGAAATAAAATGCAGTTTTTTAAAGTTGCCATTTATATTTCTGGTGATTTATGATTGATAAGGAATAGTATTGGACAGTTGTATTCCATTTTATCCCATTTTTCTAATATATTATTAGCACATTATTGAGACGTAGTATACAAAATGTAAAAGTGTGCAATTCTTTGTGCACGTAATATGCTAGATCACTGTATAATTTTAGTTTCAAGCTTGTATTTGTGTTAGAAGATTTCAATGGTTGTGTCATTGTGTTGCAGTATAGTATAAACAGTGGATGCAGAGCATTGAGCTGCAGTTTTGCTGATGACAATGACTGTGGGTGAGCAGTACTCTAGAAGAATGCCGGCCAACAGTTCATCTAATAATGGAGGATTTCTCAGCTGGCTGCGGCACCCGCAGCGTGGACTTCCATATCTCATCTTCTCAATTGTGGCTATCCTCATCATTCTACCATTGCTTACTCACTATTATATTTCAGCCTTCGATGATATAGTTGCAACCAGTTACGGTCGCCGAAGCCAGCTTGAACGACCTGGGCGGTTCGGGTCAACAAAATCATTTGAGTTGAAGAGTCAAATAGATGAACTGCGTGCAATCAAAACGTCCGTCAGTAACGAGTTATTAGATTTGGAGAAGAAGAGACAATCCCTGTTAGCAGAGATTAGTGGCTACACCATGGCTATTGATGAACTAAAACAGACTTATCGGCAGATGTCTGAAGAACTGGGTCGTCTAAAAGTCTCACTTTCCAATCTTCAGGTATTCTAAACATCTGCAGTTGTTATGCTCTTCCTTCTGTAGTTAATGTAGTGGCCAAAAACTTTGTCTATGGTTATTTGATAATGTTTGCAAAATGCAGATTCTTTAATGCTTTACATCGTTTAATACTTAAAGTCTAATAATACTTTTAAAAGTACCGGTACAAATTTGTGGCCATGATCACTGTTTGTCATTTTTTTGGTTAGATTCAAGGTTACATTTAAATTTCTTTAACAGAATTCGAAGAGTACCATATTTTAGATTAACTCATTCTTATTGAATTAATTAGCTTTTCTAGCTAATGTTATATTGTCTTTTTAGATATAGCACTATGATTCACAAGTTGGATATGTTGTTTTTTTTTTGTTTAAATGGTAGGCTATAATTTATGCAGTGTTAACAGATAGTGGTTTTGTTACAACTTGTGCAGTTGTAGTTATCTGGGTTACTTCCTGATGTTTGCAGATAGAGGAACAAGAGTTGCGGAAGAATAATCAGCCTAACATAGAAGCACCAAAACGCATCCTTCCACCAGCTGCTGAGGCTGTTTCTCTGCTGCCATTGACGATACAGCATCAGAACTGTCACATGTACAACTGTTTTGACTATTCTCGATGTTCCGTGACGTCAAAATTCCCAGTTTTTCTCTATCCGCCGGACGATAGCAGTCTTTCATCCAGTATTGATTCATTCGTTAAATATTCGGCAGTACACGCGTTTAATGCTAGTCCACATATTACTTATGACCCACTCGTCGCCTGTGTTTATGTTGTGTTGATTGGCGATGACATACAGATGGTTTACAATAGGTCTACAATTGAGCACCTGCTTGCTGAGCTACGGTACTGGCGAGGCAGCGGTGTTAATCATCTGCTGGTGAGTATATCAAGACGGCCGTCCTCGGAACTGGCATTGGCCAGTGTCAACACTGGTGCTGCGATACTTGCACAGTCGCTCTTCCCTCGCGAGTTATTTCGAGTCGGTTATGACGTGGTGCTGCCTCCCGCGCTGGGAATTTCCCACGGCGACGCATGGGAACAGCTACCAATGCTGGTGCCAGCACGTCGCAAATACCTCCTGACGTTCATTGGCGAGCAGAACTATATACCTGATGGCAGTTCTTCTGTGAAACACCGATTTGAAAGCTCTTTTCATGGTCACAAAATATCAAACAGTTTGTCTGGCAAGGTTTTGTCCCATCTTCATGGCAAGCACATGTCGTATGATGACACCATTATAAATGTGCTGAAAACCATGCAGACAAAATATGTAACGGATGCTTTTTATTTTGAATTCATGTGCAACACTGGTGTTAAGCAGCTTGGAGTAGATGGTGAATGGGTTCAGTGCGGAACGCAACAGCAGCAGAAAGAATTATTTCTAATGTCAACATTTCGACTGATCATAGCCCCTGTTGATAGTTTGTTGGTTTCTACCGAGATGCTGCAGTCTACGCTATATTTAGCGCTGAAGTATGGTTCAGTCCCTGTGATTCTGGGCGACTACGTTCAGCTGCCGTTTCAAGAAGTTGTCCACTGGTCACGTGCTGTGATTACCCTGCCGAAGGCTCGAGTCACCGAGCTGCACTTTATTCTGCGTTCCTATACAGATTCTGATATTCTCGAGATGCGCAGATATGGACGTCTTGTGTTTGAAACGTTTTTCGGCTCGACGAAGGCGATTGTTGACACCACGCTGGCGTTAATTCGACATCGGCTACGCATCCCAGCATTTCCCGTCCAAGACGAGCAGTCGCCGAGTGTTTTTAACAGTAGCTTTGTCCCACTCCGCGAGGCAGTAGTCGAGTCGGTGGTTGAAGTGGAGGAGATGCTGGGACCAGTCGAATCACCAGTAGCTTCACCAAGATACTACAGGAATTTCACGTTCACTGACTTCACATTTGCACTGCCTGGAGATCCATTCCATAGCTATCCATTCACACCGTTCGAACCTTCTCTTCCAGGCGACGCTAAGTTCATAGGTAAGTCTCTGTTAGGTTCTGATTATTTTAACATCTTTTTACTTTATTTTGCCAACAAATGTTGTTTTCGGTTTGGTAGCCGTCATAATGTACAGCTGGCTACTGTTGTACTATTGTATGTTAATTATCACTAGTATGCTATGCTTGGCTTTTAGGATCATCATACGGATTTCGTCCGATTGGTCAGGGTGTTGGTGGAACAGGAAAGGAATTTAGTGAAGCACTTGGTGGAAACACGCCACGTGAACAGTTCACTGGTATCTTTTCATTATTGTTTATTATTTATAATGATGCACAGTATGTTCCTACAGTTGAATAGTAGTTAGTAACTGGTATTATTCCTGACGTCGTTGATGGGATCTTGCAGATGAGTCTTTCGTCTTTTTACTGTTTGGTTGGTTCATTTGTGCAAAAGATAATTAGAAAGTTGTAGACAGATTTCAATTAAAATTTCCATGTTCGGCCGCAACGAAATGATTGCACCCTGTCACCCCTTTTGAAGGTTTTTTTGTCTTTTGACTGTCACATTATCTACTCCCCCATCCCACAGTGTAAGGATATGCCTGAATGGATTCACCTAGAGGTACTAAATTTGAAACGGATTCTATGGCTCATAATTGTCCCCAAAATAGAAGAAATAAACATAAATGTGCATGCAAAATTACAAATTTGCAAGCAGCAAAATATCAGGGTTTAACAGCGTGTGACTGTGTGTAGTGAAATGCTGTATTGTTAGAAAGTAAGACATACGTTTGCTGTGTAATGTGTGTAGTTGTTATTTTGACGTATGAACGAGAAGCTGTTCTGATCAATGCTGTCAGTCGGTATAAGGGTCTGCCACATCTCAACAAAGTTGTTGTGGTGTGGAACAGTGCTCAGCCTCCATCTGAAGACCTGCACTGGCCTGACATCGGTGTCAACATCCATGTTAGTGCTTCATTGTATTTTATTTTTGTCATATTTTCACGGTAGTATTACACAACTGTGATTGTGACAGGGTGCTAGTTGATGGGGATGAGGGAGGGTCAAGGGTTCAGCTTCTCTGCTACTCTGACAGTTCTGCCCCTGACCCTCGGGGTCTGACATAGCTTGCTTGTCTGCCTCTTGCTTGCTGTGTCATGATCTTTAAAAATACATATATAAATACCACTCCAAGACGTCATTCATGGTTTGGATGAGGTTTACTCCTTCGATACCTCACCCTCCCTTTCTAGCCTCGGGCGATGCTGGCACAGCTCCCACCCAAGCTATTGTATCTTAACAGATAACAATAGAAAGATCATTGCATTGTGTGTTTTACAATCCACATAGTTCTTTATGTGTATGATTGTTTTCTCTGGACCTATCTTGTACTTTATATTGTTAAAGATTTTGTCAATTCTTGGTCAGTAAGTCGTAGAACTGTTGGGGAGTTGTGAGAATTAGTTTTAAGAACTTTTCCTTGTACGTTTGCTAGTTTTGCTGACAGCAAGCATAATGGTAGTGAGTCCATGATGATGTTGCTGTGTAACTGCTAAAAAGTTTTTTTTTGTTTAAGGTTAGATAGCTCAAGAAGGGTAACACTCATCCCAGTAGCTCTCTCCTTGGAGAAAGGTTCAAGTCCACTGTTGTATATTGCAGGTAATAAAAACCGAAAGAAACAGTTTGAACAATCGGTTTTTACCGTACGATGCTATTGAAACTGAAGCTGTTCTGTCTGTGGACGACGATGCCCACTTGAGGCATGATGAAATCATGTTTGGCTTCAGGTTTACTTTCACTGTTTTTTTAACTTTATTATAATGTTTAACTTATGATTTAAAACTTTAGTATTGTTTTAATGGTTGTTCTCTGGGTGAACTCTTGGGTCTGGACTCTGGAACTATATTTGTCTTTGGTGTTAACATCTGGTAATAATAATAATAACGATAATCTAACAATTTGTGATGTGCTGTAACAATGATGGAACCTTTGCAAGGACGCGAAATGTTGAAGTGCAGCTGCCTAAATGAGTGACAGTTTTGCATTAAGACTACAGGTCTGTGAACAGAAAAGTTGTCAGAGCTATTTTGAACGAGTTGATGGAAGTCTTGTTGTGAAAGTCTGTTTGCAGCTGGTTCCATGCCCCTCACAAGCTTCTGAATCATTCTCATGTAACTACGGATAATGCGTGAGTGTCTAAAACGTTCAGTTCATATGTTCAGTTTACATTTACACGTATTATGATGCTGGTAAGAATTAAAATTCTTCTATCATTGCTTGCTCATTAAAGGATATGTCTGTGGCTAGTAACGTCCTGTGTTATCATGCAAGTCCATGACTTGCAGTGGTTTTGTCGCAGCTGTGAAGAGGTTGAGTTATCTGATCCATTTGTTTTAGTCGACTACTTGCATTGGCCGTTGTTCATTTACAGAGTGTGGCGTGAAGCGCGGGACAGAATTGTTGGGTTTCCTGGTCGATATCATGCATGGGACGTGGCACATCAGAGCTGGCTTTACAACTCCAACTACTCCTGTGAGCTGTCGCTTGTACTGACTGGTGCCGCATTTCTCCACAAGGTGTGTCGTCCACTTTGTTCTGCCTCAGTTTTCACTTGTTCTGAATGTTTTTTGTCACTTTTGGTTTTGTAAGCTCCATGCACCTTGTTAAAGTTAAAAATTTTTGAATAGTACGTGATGTATTCTACGTTTTCTTTAAGCAATTCGTCGAAATATGACTGCAATGTACAGTTCTGCACCTCAGCATGTTACTAAACACTGAATTACTTTGTGATCATGGCTTGAATCTGACAGATAATCGATGGGTTTTATAATTACAGCTAAACAGACGTTTATGGTGTTAGCACTCGAACAGTCAGTGGAAAAGCTGACCTTTTACCAATAATCTCCACCTGTTCCAGCCCCTGTGTATGGGCCTGCATTTAGCATGAGATTTAACATATTCTACAAATGTGTAGAAAATTCTTTTCCAGTCGTTGAAAGCATTCTTCTATGTTTAATATCTTCACAGTTAAAGCTGTGTTCATGTGTGTGTGTGTAGTATTATATGTACATCTACAGTTACGTGATGCCACAAGCAATACGAGACAAGGTCGACGAGTATCTCAACTGTGAAGACCTTGCCATGAACTTTCTTGTGTCACACATCACTCGCAAACCACCGATCAAAGTATACTCATCACCTATTAGTCATCTTCTGTGTCTGTATGCTTTGTGTGCTGCTGCTGCTATGTTATTGCTGCTCATCTGATGCCATGTTAACATTAACACAAAGCAAGCAAGCGAGTAATAGTTTAACTGAGTAGACTAAAATGAACGGTATCGAGATGTTTTAAAACAAAGCAATGAGGCAAAATCGTCCATCCATCCTGTGACTGACCAGTGCGAGTTTACTACTTTATGTTTACACTGAAGCAGTCTTCAGTGAAAGTAGATTAGTTGAGGCATCAGCATTGAAACAGATTTGCCGTTAACAAACTGTTGTAGGTAACGTCACGGTGGACGTTCCGGTGTCCAGGCTGTCCCAAGGCTCTGTCTGTTGAGGAGTCGCACTTCAATGAGCGACATAAGTGTATGAACTTCTTTGTGCAAGTCTACGGCTACATGCCACTACTCAACACACAGTTCCGAGCCGACTCAGTTCTGTTCAAGACTCGTATACCGCACGACAAGCAGAAATGCTTCAAGTTCATCTGAACAGCAATGCCTTATTTTTCACTAGTCCACTGTGCCTCGGATCATGAGCCCAGTCTAACAGTCTGCATTGTATAGAATAGATGCATCTGAAAAATGTACCTTGGCAGAAATTTACAGATTTGGGAAACAGCAATTTTCAAGGAACATTCCCCCTGTAATTTGCAAGATTTGTCTGCATTATGGTATTTGTAAAAATCTGATAACATACATAGAAATGGCATGTTAGCATCATTGCCAACATTTGATGCAGGGAACTATTAATATTTTGTTGGCCCACCGCGAATACATGTGGGATGTTTTGTAGGCTTAGATCGATACCGGTACTCGGCATGGGAATCGGGCCAATACCAGCCGCATCGGGTGGTATCGCCGATACTGCAGCCGATACCGGCCGATACCAGTCGGCCGTCGTTGCAATGACAAAATGTAGTGCGGTCGTTCAAGGCCATACGACGGTGCATTCATGAACGATTTGGCTTAAGTGACGTCGAGTAGTCATCCGTCCGCCACAGTGCTGGCTGTACTCAGCGACCAAGGTCATTTTCCAGATGACTTCCTGACGGCAGTATGCGATCATGTGACACGTGTGCACTCTGCTGCTGCCAGGATGGACATTACAGCCAGCAGCAGCAGCACAGACGACGACCAGCAAAATGACTCAAGGCCTACTTTGAAACTCACGTTCTTCGGCTGTTGTAGTGTGACGTCACTGTAGCATAGGCCTAGGTCAGTGGGATGGTCGCGGACTATAACGTCACAGCGGTAACGGTGAGTGGTTTTCAACAACAGTAATTGGTTTTGATATACTAATGTTTTAACACCTATAGTATCTTCTGCAATACAACACACATGCACAACACAAGCCTGCTCAGTGCTCACGCATTGGCGTGAAACCACATTCGTCCTGGCTGCTATGACGTCACAACCGGTATCGGTACTCGGTATCGGTGTCGTTGAAGGTCTAAAGTATCGGTATCGGTGGTATCGGTAAATTCTGGTATCGGTCTAAGCCTAATGTTTTGTGCCGAAACACTGAGTCATTGTAGTTGTCATTTTGTACGTTTGTTTTAACTGTTGCTCTGTTGTTATCCGTCGCCTGTACATAAATGTTTGTCAGAAAACCTGATCTTCAGTGTGTGTATGTTTGCGATATTGAAGTGTGTTTTATAACTACTATGACTGAAGTATTCATTGAGTACACTTGGAGTACTCATTTTTTTCTAAGCTCTATGACATTGGTTGTTAGTTGACTGCAACTGACATTTATCAAGCCAAATATGCATGTAAAGTCTTAATTCAACGAAGTAGTTTTTTTTACTAATCATGTTGCATGATGTTTTCGTCTATGGGTCTGAACATAAAGTGTATTTTTTGTTATTTGTTTGATGTGTTTTTTGTATTCAGGTGTGCTTTATGCAGTTATTTTACAGGGTCTGCAAGTAATTGTTTAGAGTGCCGGCAGTGGTGCAGTTTTTATGTACACCGTGACTCAAAAATATCCCCATTTTCAATTTTTAACTAGCTCGATTAGAACTAGGCTGTTTAAGTAATTGTTTGGCAGTATGACTGCAGAAGCCAGTCGGTTTACTGTGAACTGTACCTGTGCTACTCTGCATTATGTGCAAAAGCATGGCTGGCCTTGGACATGTTTGAGATATTCCGCCGAACAGGGCCGCCGATTTTGGTGGCCCGCCATTTCAGATTCGACCTGAGCCTGGATTGACTTTCATTTTGCCACTTATTGCAATGCTAGCCAAAGAACCATTACTGCAACCAGATGCATTTTGCGAGCATATGCAATGCAGCAAAATGTAGCTGCGTCCAGGTCTCTGATTCGGACCCCACAGTGGGAGCTTACAGCGTTCCCCTAGATCCTCTAGCTGGTTTTAAGAGGCTGCTTCATCCTGGTGAAAGGGAGGAGGAAGAGAGGAAAGAGGAAGAAATAGGAGAGGAACAGGAAGGGAGGGATGATGCGCAGCTAGAACAGAGCCACTGTTTGGCTAAGGTCAGCCCAGTGCAAAAGTCATATTCCACACAATACAACAGTAATTTTAATAAACAACTCATTTTGCAAACATTTTTGTTGCATAATGTAAGGCAATTAGCATAAGTAACTAGCTGTGGTATGTTGAGTGTTAAGAATAGCGTCCATTTGCATCAATGCAAACAACTGTTATGTCACCATTGAATTGTCTCATACGTGATTCTTGGCTGGAATTCAGCCTGTCTCTCTAATGGCCACTATCCTCCAGGGATTAGTTATCAGCAGACAAGCCCCTCTGTCCTGCCTTGCATGTGCATTTAGTTCATACTTGCAAAATGATCTGTTTTATTAGTTTTCCTGTAAAATTTTTTGTCAATTTTGTCACACTTATCAAGGTAGTGCAGCTGCAGTTGGCAGACAAGATGGACAAAAACAAAAAATTTGCATTCATTAGTGAGACTGTCACAACTTGTTGTAGCAATTAGAAGATATGTGAATTTGTATTGAGGAAATTGTCTGCCAAGAACTAAAGTATTAACAATTGTAGCCAAATTTGTAGATGATTAATTTGTGAGAAGCATTTTTTTTAAAGTCAGTTTTAGTACTCTCTGCCGATGTTGGTTACTGTGCCGATGTATCAGTATTAAGTTGTGTGTTTGTGTCCGTTGACGTGAGTTATGTGACTTACCATCTTGTCGACTGATGTCGTATCTGCACTCTGGACATATGGTGAACAGTGTTTGTATTCTTTTATATCACCGTCTAAGTTTGGCCTGGTGAGGTTGACTAACCATTGTTCTTCAGTGCTTTGACATTGTCGGTTGAGTTATCAGACCTCGTCGCCTAAATAACTTATTGTGTGTTAAATGGGATTCTTGATCTTACTCAGTCAAATCCTAAGTCGAGTTGAAAAGCTATTGTAATGACATATACAGAGTGGGCCATAAAAAACCGTCCCTCTACATGTCAGCTAATTATGTCTTCCAAGAGTAATGTACATTTAAAGTGACTAATGCACGTTGAAATATAATCAATTCTGAGTAACGTGTGCGAATTTCGTGCAAATATTTTCAATAATTTTGTAATGGGATAAAATTAATGAAAGCAACCCAACTGTACAGGAAACACAATGGGGAAAACAGTGTAACGTCATTGTGACGTAACAGTTTTTTGATAAACATGCGTTTCACGTACAAGGATAAAGCGTTAATTAAACTCGATCACCAACAAAAGAACATAAATCTGGTCGATTATGCTGTCTGGGGTGCTCTGCAGCAAGATGTGTACAGAGTTCCGATCGTGGGTTTGGAGGATCTCAAAGACAGAGTGCATACCTGCTGGGCCAGTGACGACCAACAACTGATCAACGAAGTAATTGATCCGTGGCCACCGAGATTGAAAACTGTAGTTAAAGTTCACGGAGGACATTGTACAGTTGTTTACTTGACTGTCTTGTTGTATGAAGTTTTCATTGTTTTCCTTAGACATACACGCAAGCACGCATTTCCATTTGTGTTTCACCATTGTGATATAATACAGTTTGGGTGCTTTGATTCTATCGCATTATTTGTTAATAACATTTTGACATACTCATTAGGTTTTGGCATCAATATGTTCAGAACAGACTAGCAATTTATATGGTATGTCATTTTGTCCTTATAAACAAATGCAGCAGCATTTTAAACAGAATAATATAGGGGAGGGTTTTATGGCCCACTCTGTATATAGGCCTGGCTGTCAATTTTTTACACTTACACTCCTAATAGGCCATTTAGATGTTTGCGATCTACTAATTGTCACCTTTTTGCTGTTCTTCCTGTTCTAAATTTTCTTTTGCCTCTCGAGCTTTTTGTGTATCTTCGCATAATAATTTGATTTCTCTCCCTCTGCTCACCTGACAGTCTTGCCACTTGTAAATCCCGTCTTAAATCTCACCTATTCTTTTATTCATATTGCATGTAGTCACTCATATGCCAATGCTTCAGATTTGACCTTGACTATTGACATTGACATCCATTTCTTCCTCTAGGATGGTGTCTATTCATCAATCAGTGATCAACTGTGTGTAAAGTGTATATTGGCATTTCTGATTCTCGATAGAGGTCATAAGGCTGTAACAGTGCTGTTTGTGGTCACTCTGTATGATGTTAACCCAATCCTTCCATAATTCTATCAGTTCTTTCACATTCACTTGGTGCACCTTGCAGAGATAATTTCAAGGATCCGGACATATATTGTGTCAGGCACAACTTAACTCGTGTTTCCTGTTGTTTTTACATAGTGTTTGTAATGTGCAGTTACTGTTATTGTTGTGCCTCATCGGAGAGAAAGTGTTACTGTACAAATGCAGTGAAATCATGCACATCGAACGTGTTGAACTGTCAATATTGCTCGCTTGTTTTCCCGACAGCATCAACAGTAAGTGTGGTCTGTCACATTTATTGTTTTTATTGTATTTTTATATGATAACTGGAAAAGTTGTGGAAGGATTAGAGTCAGATTTCAAGAGTCAATCCACATTGGGTCTGGGTTATAATAATTCAATTCAGAGCACCTCTGTAGAGCAGTAGAGCACCTCTGGCTGTCAGTTAGCGAATGGTTACCATGGGCAACATTTCTGACTGAAAAAAATTAAACTGGGGTGAGGTTGCCACACATCTATGAAATTCAGCAGTCTTTCACGCAAGGAGGTGTGAATTCTGGGACTGCTGCCGGGATGTGTGATTAGCATATTCACTTAAGTTGTCTTTGTAATGAGTCTCTAAAATCGAGTGTTTACAAAATGGAAGCATCCAATCTATTATTCAGGGTGTCTACAACTCCTGTAAATCTACTGGAATTTAAAAACCCTCCCGGAAATCCTGGAAGTCTCATTGAATTTGTATGGTCTCCTGGAAATTTTTGTGTAACATGTCGATGATCGACTGCATTGGTTTCCAATCATGATAAAACTGGGTACCGGATTGCTTATTTAAGAAACTGGTTGCCCTTTTTTATCTTTGCCATGGCCCTATGTTGTGCATATCATGTTTTTGTTCTATATATAGGCAAACTAGTAGATTCGCTACATTGTGTAGCATGCCGAAGCAACGCAAACATGTCCTAGATTTTTATTGAAATCCCGTCTGGAATCCCCTTGAAATTTGTTCAGTTAAATTTGTAGACACCCTGTTATTGTTTCTGTGTATATATGCTGTGTTCAAATGTGTAATAATGTGAGTCATCTCACCATATGCTGATCAGTATTGTTATCGATAACCGGAAACTTTTGTACATCTACATCTACTGCACAAGAAAACATTTTTGTTGTCTCTTCTTTCATATCTTTTCGTATGCTCGTCATATCAATTACTTCCCAAAACTGCATTTGAGGGTTTGATTTGGAAGAGGAAGTTGTCAGAACTGTCTAGTAGTAGTAATGTATAGCATGCTGAATCATTTGAGCAACTTACAGGTTTGGTCTGCCATATTTCGCTGTCTTCACTCATTATGCTTCGATATATTTATGTCTGTTTCAGAATTCAGACATACGGCGAGTTAGTGGCCAAAAGGTGCAAATTCTCTACACCCATTTCTCAAACTCCTGCACGGTTTTTTGTGGAAATTTCCAGTTTATAGCTGAGTCACTGGTGATGTGCAAATTTGTTTGGATGTGCGGTATCCTTTGTATTGTGGAATGACTCCAGTGACCTGTTATAACTGACTGGTGGACGTGCGATCGGTCTGCAACAGATGGCATTCTTGTAGATGTCAACCCCCAACATGCAGTGCAGAAGCGTTTGGTGGTTATGCGGGCCAGCTACCACAAGAATGATTGACAGAGCTGTTGATTATTGGCGGAAAATTAACAAGAAGCCAAGCTGTCGCTAGGATAGCCGACCGTACTGCCTCACTGCACCTTTGGGGGTCATGTGACGTCATTGTCACGTGACCATTTGATAGCGCATATGCCATTTCCTATTGTGGTCCTTTGGAACGGAGTCTCTAAATCCAACCGTTTTTGAGATATTGCGCTCTAAACGTATTGGGTCACGAGTTTGACCTTTCATAGTCACGTGACGTCATCGGTCACGTGAGCATTTGATTGCCCATATGTCATTTCCTATATTGGTGGTCCTTTGGAACCAAGCCTCTCTCTAACGGTTTTCGAGATATTCAACGTTAAATGTAACGCAGTGATTGACATATGAACTTGATACGACCTCTAAACAAAGTTCAAGGTCGTTCATTTTGGTACCAATCGATTTCGTATATGCGACTTCCTATAGGTTGTCAATCAATAGTAGCTTTTGCTCTCGGACGCATCGTTTAGCCACAATAGATTCCGTACATGCAGAGGACAGACGGACGCAAGCCTGTTGCATAAGTGCGACCATACTAAATACGGTCCGCTAAAAATCTACGTTGCATAATGTTTATCATTAACCTGTCTAGGCATAAGTGACTTTCATGCCCTAATGTTATAAGCTCCGCTCAATACATTCATGTAGCGGAAGGGTTCTTGAACTGATGCTGATGTTTGTCTGGCCATCCATTTGTCTGTCGCTAGTCGCCAACACAATCTAATGACGCTTAGCAGTATCAGTTGGTTGTCTAGCTAAGGTAGCTACATTTCACTGTTCAGTGTCACAATAAAGTGTGCTTTCATATTTCACATCAGCAAATTATTTCTTATATTGCAAATGTTTTCTTGT
>Ga0056129_1000102_pt1 | contig 17354 bp, 11 predicted proteins | sample WorMetLIZISLAND1_FD_71118 | JGI IMG/M metagenome (GOLD analysis project Ga0056129, IMG submission 71118) | Marine gutless worms symbiont microbial communities from Max Planck institute for Marine Microbiology, Germany - Olavius loisae LIZARD... ...
TGACTGATTATGTCACTTCGACGACGAATTAAAAGGCGTAAGACGAGCTAATTATCCGCAATTGACCAATGAAATGAACCTTAGTCGACTCTCGTGATGGACGTACTCAATGTTTCCTGCTTATTCAGGTGAAGCCCAAGCACCGTGGGTTCACTGTTACACCTTAATTCTACTCGTAACAGTCATCGATGTGAAATAATCAGTCATTTCTGGCCTGGTACGGGCCGGTGCGGTCCAGCGTGGGTTCGGTGCAGTCCGGTGTCGCCCGGTGCGGTCCGGTGCAGTCTGTTGCAGTCGCGTCGGGATCTGCAGTGTGAATTGGTTCAATAGCAATAGCATGCCGACACAATGCCTCTGAGTCGCCGACAGTGTAATGTGAGACAACACTCGCCTCTGCTCATGAAGTGAAATAATCAGCCATTTCCTGCCTGGTATGGGCCCGGTGCAGTCCAGTGTGGGTTTGGTGTGGTCGGGTGTCGCCTGGTGCGGTCCGGTGCGGTTAATAGTCACACCCATGGTGGTATAATGTTGCACAATGCTATTGCGGCAGTAAATACCGCCGTAGAAATACATCAACACTGACTAAAAGTGGCGGCATATACCGCATCTTGCACTGAATAAGCAGTAAAAGAGCAACAACATAAATGCATCGGAAATGCATAAAACCACAAGACTGACCTGTATAACTGTAACCCTAACCCTAGTGATACAAAAACATGCTGGTCGCCTACGGGACTCGAACCTCCGACCCAAAAATGAATACGTGCCGATCACTCGCTCTGCCCACTCGACCACGATGCACCAGTGCAAACATGGTTTCTAAGCCCTATATATACACATAGATACGATACTGGTATGTGTTTCCATAGATAATTGATTTACCGCCGCATTAACATAAATAGTGAATAACACCATAACTGCTGCGGTATATACCGCCGCATTAGATTCATTCTACAAGGTTATCGTTTTCTTTTCCAAATAAATCGCAACAGGTAGTGGTACGTGCATTAGAAAAATGTATAAAGTTTATATGGTTTCAAAACACTGGATGTATAGTTCTTGTCAATGCTGGCGTCAATTCTTGAGCAGGAATGAAACATTACAGGCCTAACAGCTGTTGCTTACAAATGCTGTGCCAACCATTCATTCCGTCCTTTGATAACTGCTTCGACAGATGGCAATCACTGCAGTTTTGCAACTGCTCCGGCGGTGTGAGCAGTATTTTGTGGACTGCTACGGTGGCCGGAGCAGCTGGAGCAGTATTTCGATACACCCTTTGCACACTGCTTGAATTTTGCAGAACGGTGATGTATGGCACTTGATCAAATGTTTGACTTTGCAGTAGCCTGCTATGTTTTAGGTGTTGCTGATGCGAGCAATCACTTGACCTCGTAGAAATGTCGTACAGTCAGCCGACGCTGACGTTTGATAAGGCTTTCAAAGGCAAGTACGCAGCTCTTGCTGAGAAAATCGACACATCTCATGGGCTGTGGAACCAGCTGCTTGATAGGGATGTGCTCACAAGTCAGCAGATCTCCACGTGTCAGGTACTTGCTTACTTACTCGACAGTTCACCAACAAACCAGTGCATGGTGGGATGTATGCAAGGGACCAATGGAATGACCTACAATACGATGAATGGCCGCTCTTATACCATACACTTATTGTGGCTGATTTAACGGTGTTGTTTCTTTGAGTGTACTATTCCATACTTGGCTGAACAGAGCCAAGGACACACACACTCCGCTACGAGAAGTTCATATCAGGCAGATCCGCTGCTCCAACAGTCAAGATGGCCACTGTATGTTGTCAGTACCATGGCGGAAACTACACCACGCACCGTCCATATTGTTGCATTTTTGGTTAGACATCTTTAGAGTTTATTGTTCTGTCGTTAAAATTCTAACCGTAAAGAAACTGACGATAATAATCATAACTGTTTACGGCAACGTAAACGGCAGGATTTTCTACATAAAGAAGCAGCATGTTTACTTCATGATGCTACGTAGAGCGTGGTACAACAAGTTGACTGTCTGTCTGTCTGTCTATTTGCCTGTCTGTTGATGACGTTGAGGTATCATGGTCACATAGGTTACTTATGCACATTACTTGTTACTTAGTTATAGTTTCACATTCACATCTGCTTTTATGCAGTCAATGAGTACACCATCTGTTCAACCTTGTGTTACTTAGCAACAGGCCTATCACAAGTTCAGAACCTGAAGCAATTAACAGTCGAAAAGTCACTGTGTATAGGCAAAAACACAGTCTGCATCCCGTGGTCTCCTTGCGACATCACGGCTCTTGTCGTTAGCTGAACATCGTTTGTGGTAAATTAGCCTGACGTGTGGAATTGTAAATCACGAAGTCACCTTACGGCAAACATCTTGTGTTGTGTACAGAGTGTTCTCACTGAGGATGAGCGAGTCAGCAAGATGCTTGACTTGCTGCGGAAACGAGACAACTCGCTGTTTCCAAATTTCTGCGAGGCACTAGTGGCCACCGGTCAGCAACACGTCGTCGACTATCTGTTCTCCGAGATTGATCACGTGACTGGTATCTTGTTGAATGACTTTGTCCTTTGTTTTTGTTTGTGAAATTTTTTGTGGTTTCTGTCAGTTATGGGTTTAATAGCAGCTCTTAGGCCGAGCAGGTTAAATATTCTACTACAATTATGTCAAAGTCTCTCCTTCTCCCATAGCCATACACACCTCTGTCTTTCACGAGACCTGCTAACTCTGCATGCAACAGTGATGTGTTGTCTGATTTAGAGGCTATTATGTAGCACAACACACACATATACAGTGTGAGTCAAAAAAATCCCCGTCCTGAGGTTATGACATTTTTTCATTTTTTTTCACAAACGGTTGAGAATTTTTAATCGCTTTTTTACACACCTATTATGCTTTCCTATCTTCACTGGATTACAAATTTTTATTCAGTTATGTCCAACTTTGACGAAGTTATGCCATATTAAGCGCGACTACCTAGTTCACATAATATGCTCAAAATGTCCACCATCAGCCGAAACGCATGCTTTCAGACGTTTGCGTAAGTTGTTGATAGTTTTGTTGATCTTTGTCTGTGGCAAAATACAATAAACACTTTTATAATGTAAACCAACATGTCGGCTATGACATGACGTCAACAGTGACGTCATTTGATCAGTAAGCATGCTTAGAAGTTAACGTTCTAGTGAAATGTAAGAATTCGCTGGGTGGTCGCGCTTAGTATGGCATAACTTTGTCAAAGTTGGAAATAATTGCATAAAAATTTGTCATCTAATGTAGAAAGGAACGTATAGTAGGTGTGTAAAAATGGATTACAAATTCCCAACCGTTTGGAAAAATTGTCAGAAAACCACAGGGGGGATTTTTTTGACTCACACTGTACACACCTGGAGGAGCATACACCAGCTTTACTGGTGCATTGCTGATTCAGTCAGTGTAGCACAACATGACTCATGTCCACCTTTGGGGCAGCACATTGGATCAGTACATGATACATGTCTCAGCGACGGCAATGCAGTGGACACGTGTAAGTAAGTAAGTAAGTACGAATATTTCTAGTCGGTGCAGTTAATAAAGTTCACACCGTGCCGTGGCCCCACTGTCCAAACAGAAATGTCTTTAACGACCGACCGCCGGAATTCATTGTACGATAAGTCAGCGTCTTTCATGTGCGATGGAAGACTGTTCCACAGTCCATGACCTCATATGGTGAAGTGAAGTGACAAATACAGTCACTTCTGGCGGAGATGTGGGTAGACACTGTGGGCAATGCCAGACAGCAGTGTCAGTCGTTAGACAATTTGCAACAAAAAGGCAAACAGTTCATTAGGTGCTGACTGGTCAGTCTGGCTGGTGCTGCGGCTGTAGAGCAGTGCTGATTGGTCAGTTTGCCTCACTGCAACACAGAATGTTTCTCTTCTGCTGAAAATGTACTGTAATACACGATATCACGGTGTCGAATTAGGTCAGGTCAGCTGCGGTAAACAAACATTTGGGTGTGGAATTTAATGTAATGACGGTCGTCTGTATTCTCTTCTTTCGTACGATTAGTAGGCTATTAGTAGCAAAGCCTAAACAAAGCCAATCAATACCGAAAATCTTCCGAAACGTTTTAACTACAGACGAAATATTTGTTTACCGCACGCGACATGTTATGTCAACGCCCGTAGCCTATAATTTTACTATTTTTAGCACACCGTGATATCGTGTATTTGACCAACAAAAAAAACAGAGGCTTGTGTCTTAGGACATTTAGCAGCGAAGTTGTCATGTTATGGTTGTGTTTCTAAACATATAGTGTCACTGCAGGTGCACAGACGAGTTTCGCCGCCGTGCCACAAGCACCTGTTGCTGCACAGCCTCCACCGATGCCAAGACTGGAGGTACAGACTTCGTGATGCTGAGTAGTTGTCCTTTTTTGTGTGTTCTGACTTCTTTCAGTCTGTTTCCTTGTGACTTCAGTGGCAGACAGTAACAGAGTTTGTATTAGTACTATGACGGTTGTTACGCCCAATACCGGTAACGGTGTTGGGCTCCAGTTGGTATTTAGTGAAAAACCACGGCTTCCTTATCAGTTTTGGTTTTGGTTTTGAAAATAGTGTCAAAACAGCAGTTTTGACTTTTTTTGTGGAAAAACGGTGCTGTTTTATTAAAGTGCATATTACAGCAGCAGAAAAATTACATGAAACTGTGTTTTTCAAAAACTGCACACATACCACCCATTTTCAGTTTCATGTAATTTTTTCTGCAGTTTTTGAAAAACACAAACAATAATGTCAGTTATTGCCAAATGCCTTACTCCATACCATGCATAAAACGTCAGTTTTTGGTTTAGTTTATTGCCTTTTCTCCTTGGTAGTATGCTTGCATATTGTTAATAAAATTTCTAATGTGAAAAATATCAGTTTTAATAACAACTGCAAAATGTCGGATAACCACCAATAAGCCGTAGTTTTTAGCCGACTGTACTTTGTATGGTTACACTTATGCGATAGGCTTGTACCTGTCTGTCTGTTGGCTGTAACGTTATGTATTGTGGCTAAACAATGCATCCTGCAAAAGTTACTATTGACAGCCTACATGAAGTCACATACGAGAAATCGATTGGTACCAAAATGAATGACCTTGACCTTTGTTTAGAGGTCGTATCAAGTCATGTCAACCATTGCGTTACATTCAATATTGAATATCTCAGAAACTGTTAGAGATAGAGGCTTAGTTCCAAAGGACCACCAATAGGAACTGGCATATGGGGTATCAAATGGTCACGTGACCGATGACGTCACGTGACCCCAAAGGTGCTGTGAGGCAGTACGGTCGGCACAGTTTTCACAAGAAATCACTGTTTTCGGTTTTAAAACCACCCAGCACTAGTAGGTGTAAATTAAATATGTGTCGTCATAACCCAGCACCTCTTCAGACATACCACACTTAACAGCACACTGTGTGACCATATGCTGGTTTCTAATTAATTTTGTGCAGTGACTGATGCAATAAATATGCTGTGGCCAAATGCCTTTTTGTGCCCTTTTGTTTACTTGACTCAGTGAAGTCTTCATCCACTGACTGACTGCCGATGCTAAATACATTCTTGTGTTTAAAGTAGCAGCTCACATTTAGTGCATTGGGTTTTTACGTCCATGTGCTCTCTGTATAGAATTAATTAATTTAATTACTTTCTCCTTTTACTATTTACTACACGAGTGAAAGTGAGCTGCATGGTAATGGAGACAATGGTAGTACCATGGTAACAGTGACAACACTATATATTTTACCACGGTAGTGACGGTAACGGGGACAAACCTCACGGTAATACCGTGGTAGTGGGAAAAGACTCGACACTAATACCACGGTAATGGAGTTGGACTCAATTCTGAGTCTGTCGATCGATGGACATATCTTCCTGCATGGCCTCATGTCACTGAACAGACTGCTTTGTCTGAACAGCGGCTGGACTGTACAATGACTATGACTGCTGATGCTGTGTTTCATGTTGTGTTTTTCTGTCTCTGTGTTATGTGTATGTATTTTTAATGGGGATTTGAAATGGACTTGTGACAGAGATTGTGTTTTTAAAAGTGTATCAGGGTCCGGATGGGGTGGGGACAGGGACAGTAACCATGGGAATTGGGCATCAGTTGTCCCAGTGCAGCTGTCTAACGAGTGACCAAGCCAACAGCAATAACAACCTGTGATTACATTACAGCCGCTGCTGGTACTAGTAACAGCAGTAATCGTTGTGTTGTCGCAGGTTCCGATCCACGGATCATTCCGGAATGCATTCCGCAACGTGCGGTCAGTGCTTGTGCAGAGGTTTGACGTGTCTCATGGACTCATTGACCTGCTGTGGCGCCACGGTGTTCTCACCGACGCACACGTCTCTGACATCAGGGTCTGTATGTTAGTCACAATCCTCCGATCGATGAAGAACGGTTCAGCATGTCGTGCAAGTAAATAATCAGATACCTGGTGGGTAGGGGGCTTAGCGCCGTTCCCCAAGAACCCCACCCCGCCTCAGCCTTTCGACGACTTAAGACTTGGCTTTTCGGGGATCATTTCTGGACAACATAATCTGAACCACCTTTTTTCTGTTTACAATACCTTGAAGCTGCTCTGCTACGAAGGCAACTTTGATTGATTGATTGCATCATGGGTTGGTTGGTTGGTCCGTTAGTTGTGGTTTATTGATTTATTGATTTATTGATTTATTCCTTCGTTCATTCATTCATTCATTCATTCATTTTTGATTGATTGATTGATTGATTGTAGGCGTGTCGAACGGAGACAGACCGAGCCAGCAAGCTGCTGGAGCTGCTTGACCGGCGAGATGATGCCATGTTTCCGAGGTTCTGTGAGGCGCTCTATCAGACGGGTCAGATCAGCATTGTTGAAGACATTTTGAGGCCGAACCTGGCTGCTGCTGGTGATGGTGCAGGCATTCATCCAGGTACATAGCTCACACACTAACATGTCTGCATCAGTAAGCAAAGCAGACGTTAATGTTAATGTTATAGCCTTTGCTATAGCCCTCCCCCTTTAGAAAGTTCCTCAGAGGTCCTGTCATCTGCAACATACTCATGGAAGCAGGGACGTCTTCGGTGCTTGATTCAAGCAGTCTGGTGTCTGGGAGCTAGTGGCTCGTGCAGTTGTCTGCCAGACACAGTGAATGCTCGCCGGCCAGCGGTGGATGAGCGTAGTCGTTTGCTGGTTCCGGTTGTGGTTTGCGTTTTTGCTAGATTTGCAGATTGTTTGTGGAATACATGACATTTTTTATACGTATCAGCTTAGTATCATTACAGGCAATGCGATACATTTTGTGCTCTGTGCTCCCGAACTTGACAGATTGCTGTGAAAGCTTCTGCATGATAGTAAATGTGCGGACAGTTTCCTTTCAGTTGTTGCATTGTTTTTGAAGTTTGAGTGACTCAAACATGTTGAAATGGCAGGTTTTCAGAGTCGATCTAATAAAGCCGGTCTCACTGTCCATTCGTACATACGTCTGTCCGTTCACAAAATGTTTGTCCATTTTCAACAAAATTTGGTGTGTAGGTAGAAGTCGATCAGTGCTACACGTCGGTATGCCATATGACTCAATCCAAGGTCACGGTCAAGGTCACGGAGGTCCAAAAGTTGCAAAAATAGCCCATTTCAAAGTCTACATCCTTCGCCAGTAGTATGCATGTAATCAGAATACAAATGGTGAATCATGATACTCCAAAACAATATCAAAAGTCCGACACCCTAACCGCTGTGCCACCAAGACACCAAGACCTTGTTATACTAAGATGATGGTTCAGCTGATAGAGAGCACCAGTAACCGGTAACTATTCTGGTAGCATCATAACTACCACAGAACAGATCTTATCTGAGTCTGTTGCTATGTCTCTACAGCCGTGATGCCTGCTGCTGCAGCCGCCTCTGTTCCTGTTGCCGCTGCTGCCCAGCAGCCTGTCGCGGCGGTGGACGCTGGTCATTCCAGACATGTTAACCCTCCGCTCGTCATTCAGAGGCCGAGGGTTTGTCATGCATTTGTTTATCACAGCGTTGTGTACATATTATTTTTTCAACCCTCGATACATATAATCTTGAGGGAGTTTAGAAATCGAGAAGTATTATTAAATGAAAATGATTAAGGTGGCATAATGTCTGAAGATTGCAAGGACACCTGAAAAAATTAAGCAAAAAAACCAAAGGACGAACGTGTGGCATGAGCAAGATAAATGCAAGGTATTGTCAGATGCCGGTGGTCTTGGTAGCCCTACTGATGGTCTCAGTAGCCCTACTGTTAGTGGGTTGGACTAACAATCGGAAGGTTGTGGGTTCGAGACTTGCTGAAGTAGTGTGTATCACAGTGTTGACAGGTAACCGCCTGGGGTAAACTGTCCACTGTGGCCGGCCACCACTCTTTCTTCCGAGCTGTAGGAAGTTGGAGTTTAAGACTGTCTGCATTGATGGACTCGGATCTGGCATGGGTAAATGGTAAGAGCGGTAGATAAAGCTGATGCGGCCACTTCATTACCGGCATTCTCATAACTTTTTTTTCTCGTTTTCAATGTTCGTGATGTTTTTTTAATGTGGTTTTCTCTATGTTTGTCTGTTATTCCGCTGCGTTCTGTCAGCTGTGTTTTTACAGTAAAGATTGGATTGGATTGGCTGATGCTTTCAAGTGCTCTGTAATATCAGGCGCCATTTACCGTTTAGATGCAGCAGAGCTACTCAGTTATAGCTCTGAGCGAAAAGTATATTCATATCTACCAACTGGCGATTTTACTCGGCCAGTTTTTGGCTAGACCCTGCACAAAATTTGAAATCCGCCAACAGTTTGGTAGGAAAACCCTACCCTAATCAGTATGTCCTGTTTGCCACCGTCACCTTATAACCTTGTTGATGTCGCGGCAGTCAGTAGTAAAGCAGTTCTTCTTATAGAACTTCATATTGAACTACAGCAAATTTCATCGGTTATACAATGCTTGTTAACACATTGGTTTTGCTCATAACATTCCGTTGAATTCCATTAATTGTTCGGTGTTGATTTTTCAGTCAATAATAGTGCTGTCATCCATGTAGGTAATGTGCACAAATAATGACAGATGCCATGCCTGGAAAATTTCTGTAAGTAGACGTTGGTCGGTCTGGCTTTTAATGCAAATAAAATTTTTCACATTTTAAGGCTTCTCAGTAACTGATTGACTGCTGCAGGTGCACACCAGTATCTCACGTCTCTGCTGTCAATGTCAATTTCAATCAGGAATTTTTAGCGTGGCTAAAACAGCCTAAACTGTTGAAAAGTCCATGCTTTGCCAGTCGTCATCGGCTGATGGTACCACGACATCAGCGCAGTACATCTGGCAGTCGGGCCTTCGCTGTCGCCTGTCCGACGGTCTGGAACTCGCTGCCAGTCAACCTTCAAGATCCGGCAATTAATACTGATAACTTTACAGTCACTGACGACGTGGCTGTTTAGAAGATGCAGCGTATTGAGCTGATTACAGTTGTCTTCACGACAATGCGATATATAAATCTTCTTTTTACTTACTTTTTTACTTTTTATTTATAATTGTTTTTGTCTTTGTTATTGTCAGACTGAACTGCCTGCAGACATCAACATAATTAAACACCGATGTCTGCGTAACCTCGTGTCACTGGCCGAAGGTGGTTTTGGAGTTGTCTACAGCGCGGAGCATGAAGACTGGGGCACAGTCGCTTACAAGGAACTCAAGACAACGATTATCAAACCGGAATCAAAGTATGTAAAACATATTCTGCACTAAAGTCTTCCTTCAGCTGAAAACTGTTATTATTTCGTTGAAATCTGACTGGCTTCATTAACAAACATTGCTGCTCGTCGGTTCTCATGCTGCGCCCCGACCGTTTGGAACAGTCTTCCCTCATTTGTACGCACTGCTGACAGTTTCACTAGTTTTACGTCTCAGCTCAAGGCATACATGTACACAATACATTTCTAGCCGGTCCACTGTCCGCGCCTCTGATACCCTTATGTCGGTTTTTTGCTCGTTATAAATTCATTACTTACTTACATTGTATCATGTAGCACAAACGTTGACAGTTGACTGTAAAATCTCATGTACTTGTAAAGTACATACAACTTTGACCTAACGCTCTCAAACTTCATTTGGCCACATCTGAACTCTGATTTGGCCAGTAGTAAGAGGAAATACTACCAGAATTATCTCTCTATTAGTTACATTGTGTAGCTTAATGTAGTTGTACAAATTAGTTTGAGCTCAGTGAGTGAACTGAGTGACAAGGAGCAAAATCTGATTTGCAAAACGACAGTTGTGCAACTATAGAATGCTACTCAGTACTACTACTGGAGAGCAATATTCCCTGTTACCGCTGACCAGCTCAGACCTCAGATATGGCCAAATGGGTTCATTAAGTAATTTTTATTGTCTGTTCAAATGATTGTCATTTTTCCATTTGAGGTATAACATTTACAAACACTGATGGTGTGTTATGAGCTGTCAGTGACTGGTAATGTGTGGCTGTTCTGTCAGGCTTGCCAAGGACCTGATTCATGAAGCTCAGATGCACAAGTTACGTCATCCCAACATCATCATGCTGCTCGCCGTCATCTTTGAGCCACAGCACTACGGCGTTCTCTTTGAGTATGTGACGTATGGCGCACTCGACAGCTTCTATGAAGACTACGAGGCAAGTTTCAGTCTATTGAGAGGATCTAAAAAAGTAAAGTCTTTCCCGAGCCTCGCGGGTCCATAGGGCGGCACTGATCTCCGTTTCATATAGCCCTCAGCCAGACACCAGCCGAAGCTGCTGCAATACCACGGATACAGGGCTAGTGCATCGCGTCATTTGCCTATTCAGTCCCCAGCTTTTGCTACTACTCATTAACCGACCCCGGAGGGATGGCATGCTGAGTTGGCATTGGTGCACAGCAGCCACGCTTGTGATTTGAACCCGCGACCTCGTCATCACAAGTCCCACACTCTACCACATGGCCACTAGTCCACGTAGCGAAGAAGACGGTGACAATGTGATTTCAGTTGCAGTCGTTGGTATAACTTGGTGTTGATCTTATGTCATACTGAGTTTATTATTGCTACCCGTAGTCCCACACCCGACGTTTATTGAGTTATAACTTCGAGGCCTGTCATGTGCAACATGATTGGAGTGAGTGGTCAACTCTCTCTTGTCAACACAAAAGCTCCTCTTTTACCACAAGCTGCTCCAGTGATATTATTTTTGTGTTTCTAAGCAGCTGGATAATTTGTCCTTTGAATCACTAAAAATATGATAGTACATAATAGTACATCATCGTTAATAGTGCCTTAGACATTGGCTGTACAGCCTACTTTGGGTTGGCTCAGCCTCCTACCCTCTGTGGGAGGGTAACATGAGCATCAGCTGTCAAGTACTAAATGATACTCTCATCACACTGTCAACTGGTCCATTTTTAGCATTAACCTTCAGTATGATACGAACAATTTTGACCAGAAAATGAGAGCAATTATCACAGCTGCACGTTGCGGACTGCTCTATTCTATTGTGTCTTTAATGAAACAGTTGACAAGACGCAACCATAAAATGGAAAGAGATAGTAGGCTAATAAATGCCTGTAAAGCAATGTGGTTATACTGTGAACAAAGGATATGTGTTATGCGCAGGTGAATAAATTTTACCTTAAAGTGAGTTGTAAACTCGTCCTGTGTGCACGCTGTGCCATAGATTTCATGGTAGGTGGTTGGTTATCATGTAGGTCCAGTGTCCAATGAAGCTGCAGATATCACAGGGCGTGATACGAGGCATGAACTACCTACACACTAAGAATCCACCCGTGGTTCACGGAGACCTCAAGGTTCAGAATGTCCTCATTGGAGATGACTACAAGGCCAAGGTCACTACTCTGTGTCTGATGTCTGGACTATTCTGATATTTTCTGTATCTGAAATGAATGTTGTACAGTATTTGTCACGGTAACACAAGCTCTACTGTGTTGCGGGGAGCAGATTTCTGGCCGAAATCGGGTGATATTTAATTCCAAAAAACTTATCTATTTCAACCCAACTGAGACTGTGTGCGACTTGAATGTCTGGAAGTGTTGAAGTTCAGTTTGACAGTTAAGTGGGAAACTGTGCCAAGTGACAGTTTTGGCCAAAATGACACCATTGGATTCATCTTGATGAGGCACATCCAACGGTATGAAGGTGCTGTCATTACCAGCAAAGGACATCAGGTGATTAGTTGGGGCATTGAGTTTGGTGAAAGGTACTATTTAAAGTGCATCAATTTGTGTATAAAAATATACTTTAAGTGAGATAGCCAGGAAGTAACACGTAGGTCACTTAAGTGACAACATTTGACGAGGTAATGTCAAAAGGTCTCTCTTGGAAGTTTTGGTTCACCATGTGTAATCGTTATGCCATGTGTAAAAGATGACAGAGCATTTTGTCTGTAATTAATTAACTTTTAGATAAATCAGTACCGGTATGTATAACATTTCATCACGATTCAGAAAAATAATTACAGAAATAGATCGATCGATCAATCGATCGATTTGCAAAATGGCACTTTGTCCCATGATGTGGATACATGAATGAACAATAACATAGCTTGAATTGAGTGAGCAGAATTTCTGCAGACTTAGACTTGCTAGATTGGAATATGTTGGTTCGTCACTTGGTTTGGAATAAAACAAAACAAACCGATGAAATCCCGGAGCTGTGTGTGGTTTCAGATATGTGACTTTGGTCTTGCTAAGTGGCGACTGTATTCCACGACCAAAACAAACAGCAGGTCACAGCGTGGCACTGTCACTCACATTCCACCTGAGAACTGGCGAGACATCAACGCTCCACGCACCGTCAAGTTCGATATCTACAGCTTCGGCATCATGCTGTGGGAGCTGTTTACCCAGGATATAGCATTCGCTGGAGGTTGGTTTCACAGTTTGTTTGACAACATATTCATGACAAATTTGTTTTGCTGGTACCACATTATACAATAATACACATCGACTGAACTGACACGACATGGCTGTATTGGAGTAAACGCATACTGACAACACGTTTAGCCGTTCTGGCGCTATACCACACTGCAGCAGACAGACGGACAGATAGACACACATCCTGTGACAGCACATGAACAGCATTGTGCCGTTTGCACAACTGGCAAAAATGAGACGCAATGGTGATGTGTATTGCTGCATAATGTGGTACCAGCAAAACTAATCTGTGAGTAATTTTTTAATGGTACATTGGTACAATTAGGCTATACAGTGGTTAGCACGCTCCACCAATGGCCGAGAGGTCGCGAGGTCGAGTCCGCTGGCTGTGGGCTGTCGCGTAGCAACCATGGGCCAGTTGTTCTTTGCACCCTGGGCCTGGGCTTACTCAACCCTTTATCCTCTCGGGGTCGGTAAATGAGTACCGGGTATAGCTGGGAAGGTGTAAGGCAGGTACGTGCGACGCTGCTTGGTGCGCGCCATGTACCTGAGCGCCTCTGTGGTGGCCATGTCTACTCGGGGCGCTATATCAAGTGTTCGACCTTTACAGTGCGATTCATGAGGGTTGTTCTGGAGGAAAAGATTAATTATGTAGAGCAGACTTTGATGACAGCATCGTCTTCGGCAACACGTGTGGAACGACCTTCCTGATGCACTTCAGATCAGAGATTTTGCAGATTTCTGTTTTGGTTTTTCACAGCCCTAGCATTGGTGATGTAAAATGCTTGTGTGATGTACAGAGGTTTGCAATCTCCCTTGTGGTCATTAGCAGTGAATCAAGTCAAAACTGTAGCTAAATAGAATTGCCTTGAAACTAAAATTAGCCACACTTGCGATGCCTGTATGTGATATGTTGTAGCACCTGTGGGGCAGATACAAGCGGCTGTTATTAACGGTCAACGTCCCGACTTACTACAGATCGAAGGCACCGACAACTTTAGAGAGTTTGCCAGAACATGCGTAGAGAAGTGCTGGGAAGGAGAACCGGACCAGAGACCAACATTCGGCGGTGAGCTTTATGATGCGAAAATTTCACTGTTTGCAAGATAAAGTAGAAACAGTAGTTAGGTGAGGTGGATGTACTTATGGTCTAGCTAGTACTGCTGTGATGTTGCTTGCCAACAGACTACAAGGAAAAATTTGGCTGAAATGTGTAGAAAATGTTGTCCGTATTATGTGATGTTGGGCGTGGTTTGTTAGTAGATCATGTTGCGTCTGAATTGCATAAATGGACATTTATTGATAGAATGTTATTTAGTAACTGTTGTTGAGTGTGGGTTTTGTTTATGTGTATTACCTTAAGTGTTTTAATCATGCGTTTGTCGTCATTTGTTTATCCATAATAAAATAAATAATAAAATAGTACTTGTTGCTATAAAACCATTTGTGTTCACCTATCCCTTGTTTTACCATTTTTTGGAGGTAAACAGCACGTGTCTTGTTGTTCCATCAACTTCTTCCGGTTCCGGACAGGCCATGGTACCTGCCGTGCTGACAACGATGCCGTCCATTGGCTTCAGACTACGGCGACGAAAGCATTCACAAAATGAAATGAATCAACTTGTATCATGACTCTCAGTGACATCGCTGTCCCAGTCTCTGCCTCTAGACCATGCGACAGAGAAACGGTTCACGTCACGGAGTTCATTTTACCATGAACTCGAGGCATTTTACTTTCGGACAAGTTCTCTAGAGTCTGACTGATCTGTCTGATCACTGCGTGTGGCACAGCTGTCACCAGTTTCCAGACTCAACGACCAGAGATGCAGTCACAAGAGCCATGACCAAGGACTGAACATTCAAGACCAAGATCAAGGACTTGATCTTTGAGGCCATGGACATAACTGGCTGATCTCGAGACACCTCAAGGCCTCGAGGACTCCAGCTCTGGCAATGACCTCATTTGTTTTGTCTCATAAATTACGACAAAACTTCTCAAAACTTGTTGAAATATCAAGATTAATCTGCTCTTCACTTACGGTACTTTCTGTTCTTGGAGCTTGCACTTTTCACATCGCGGCAACCAAAATATGAAACTATTCAGTCTTTACCTCTTCACGTCCGCCAACCCCCAACATACTCTTCCTTCAAACGTCATCTTAAGACGCACTACTTTCTGTGAGCCTATCTTGCCCCCTAGCGTCCCCTGTAATGCGCCCTGATTGTCTTCTGAGACTTTGGCGCTATATAAATCCCTTGCTTACTTACTTAATTCAATCAAAAGATTTTTTAGGTGGTCTAAGTAGCAGTACAACTGCTAGGTCCACCGGAGACAGTCAGTTGATGCCCAGCAAGCAGTCAGGAAAAGACTTCCTGAACAGGTGTGTCTTGAGGAGGCGACGAAATGTGGCCAATGTTAGTATGAGTGCGCTTCGTGGCTGCCAGTAATTTTTTCATTAGCTCGTATTAATCTCATTTACTGTCTGTTTTACTGTTGCCATACGGGTACAGCTATTAAGCATACTGTGCCAGACCGGGTTAAGCTGTCATTTGCAATTTTTGACATCCGGGCACTCTGACACTCAGCCTTGAGCGACAGAATGCCGAGATGTCAATTTGTATGTGTGTCTCTTTATTACGTTACTGTATTTTGTGTTGTTTGATTTTTCTGGGTTTTCCTTACTTTTGTAGCGTCTTTTCCTTCAGTACTTTGATACTGTTGGTTCGGTCTTTTGACCTGTAAATCTGTCTCCCAGATAACCTATACTGTGTTGGTTGACCGAGACATTAAACCCTGCTCAATCAGTCAATCCCCGGTTGTCAAATATTACAACAAATGATGGCTTAATCTGGTCTGGCAGCACAGGATGCTTTATAGCTGTACCCATATGTCAACAGCGGGCGTCAAAGGGATAGAGCTAAGTTTGATACCGTTATAATTGTAATTGTGAACTTGTAACTGTTACGTACTAACTGACTTCTCATGTTGCGTGTCATCTGTGAGTAGAGCTGAACGGTCAGTTTGACGAGATGTTGACGACTAACAAAGCTGCCGTCGACGAGGCCAAGAGACTTCTTGACGAGCTGACCTCAAGGACTACACCACCGCATCCGATGGAAGTCGACTGATGACTCCACCTCTCTGTTGCATGACTGATGCTGATTGGCTGATTGCGGACGTCCGACGGATGCTAATTGGTTGAAATTTTATCACGTGCTTGAATGGGGGTTGGCAGATATAAATATTTGTCATCGAAAGTTTGCAGACTTTGTGACTGTGCAGTGAACTCCATGATACATCGATGAGTTGGGTTGACTAATGTCACACAACGGCAGTAGGTCAAACTGAACACAGAGGTCGATAGAGACTTATGGCGGATTGTATGAGCTTTGGTCAATGGTTGAGTCTATGAGTCTGCTTAACTAGCTAGTTTAAGTACACTCAGCGAGAAAATTGTTGCAAGAACACAGAACCGACTATCAAGTCAAGATGCGTTCACTCAAATGTTGCATGGTGAAATCTCTGCTCAAATCTCCACTTAGTGAGTGGAGATTCTTGCGATCAACCCTTAGACATTGAACAAATAATAGAACGTGCATTGTTTTTGTTTTGACGGAGACAACTATTAATAGATGTGGACTGTCAGGATGGAATGTGTTGGCAGTGGAGGAAATATCTCTGCTTCCGCTCACCCACGTGGCCTTCATGAGTCTCAGATATGTAAAACACTTCTGAACTGTTTCCCAGCTGGAACACATAATTAGATTTCTGTTTCGCTTGCTTTATTTCATGTATTTGTTAGTAGTTTTTGTTTATCTTTGTTTCATTGTTACTTTTCTATGTGGATCTTAGTTGTAGATGTGTTTAGTTTTGTTAATTTCACAAATCACACATGTTGCTGTGCACGTGACAGAAATTCGTATGAGTGTGTAAGCAACCGTTAATTTGTGCAGCACAGTTAGTGTAAGCATGTGTCAAATGTCTAATGCAAAAGTCTGTCCGATGCATTTGTGTCACAGTTTGTGGTGTCATTACTTGAAAGCAGACATGACAGTTTTTTACTTGACCAATGTCGATACCAACAGATTTCGTTTCCGTTATATGAATTACACTGATATACATTTGCTGCACTGAGTGTTAATCACAGAGTGATGTACTAAACATTATAGAGTCAACTTGTGAGAAGTCATCAGTAGGTCTTGTTGGATCATATAACTGCTTAACGTGATAACTCGGGGTTTGTTTGGAAAAGCCTGTAAACTCAGTGTATGTATATCAGTGTTTGAGTTGTGGGGAGTATGTGGGGTGATTGGTGGAGCCCCACCGCCGTTCAGGCTTGGCAACCCTGCCCTCTGTGGGAGCTGTCCCCTAGTCACCCCATATTATTGTAGACTAGGGGACTTGCTGTGTTATAATTGTA
>Ga0056129_1000104_pt1 | contig 17265 bp, 14 predicted proteins | sample WorMetLIZISLAND1_FD_71118 | JGI IMG/M metagenome (GOLD analysis project Ga0056129, IMG submission 71118) | Marine gutless worms symbiont microbial communities from Max Planck institute for Marine Microbiology, Germany - Olavius loisae LIZARD... ...
CTAAACTATAAAAAGTACTAAATACTTATTAAGTAAGAAAGTAAGTACGGTATTTATATAGCGCCAAATTTAGTGAATCATGGCACATATTATAAGTGGCTTTGCAGCTATATTTACAGCAACAACCAATCACTCTGCATAGTCCATGCTATCAGAGTGCATGTACCCGGTACCCCTATAGCTCAATTACACAGACACACACGTAAGCCTTATATAGCAGATTAGAAGTATTAATAAAAAAAAATATTAATAAGTATTAATAAAAAAAAGATAAATAAAAATTGTAATAACTGAGACATGATAATGCTCATATAATACATCGAAATGACAACATGAATTGCTGTCAAACGAAACAACTCTAAGCAGATATACTTAACAAATGACTGTGTAATTCTATGGTATAGCAGTCCAAATGCTGAACCACAAAACCAACTGTTCAACTGTGTTGTAACTAATACAGTTAGTACTACAGCCAAAATGAGAAACTGTAGAGAAATGTTAATAAATTAATAAACACACCTGGATTCTGTCAAAGTACACTTCGAGCTCGGTGTCAGTATCAAACAGCATACTAAAGTAACTGCCGACAAGTTCTTCAACATTATTGACTCGGCTCGTCACTTCTTCTCGGTGCCTCTCATATACTTTCCACTTCCCATGACAGTCTACCAGCTTCGTTAGTTGATCGTCAATTGCTTCCGACACAGATGCCCAGCTAAACAAATTCATAACACACACGGCCAAATGAATGACGTTACTAGTGAACAGTTTGTTCTACCTTAAGTCACACAGCACAAAAATCTCACAATACTTGTTTTACAGAATCAAAACACTTCTATTTCTTGCCAGCAGACTCTTCACGTAATGACACCATTTGACAAAAGTACTGCTGAAAAATATGGCAAACTATCAGAGGTGCCACTACCACAGAAGTAATCTGTTGCACTGCTCTCGGCCCACTCTCTTTCTTATGTTATTCCACACTGCATGGCTCTCCTTCTGAACAGACACCACTTAGTCTTTATCAGGTCACTAGATCATTAGGAATGAAAGTTTCACAAATCGGTGAAAAAAGATATGTGCAACATCTTGTGATCTCAAAAACAACATAAACAGGACTTGAAGCCATCGATAACTGAGTCAACGACGGCAGACAACAGACGTCCCACGACTGCATGAGGTCACCTTGACCTCAAGGACAGACAGACGACATGAAGTGCTACACCATACCGCTGACAGACGTTCTGCACAGTCTGCTGGATATCATCAGCGTCCGGACCAGTTAATTGATCACCGGCCGCAATCAACGCATCTCGGTCTTTTGATGACTCGTGGAATTCCATTTGCAGTTTCTGAGTCAAGAACAACAATAACCATAATATTCATAAGGTGTCTGTCTACATGCTACACTTCATCAACTATCATATACATGTACTTTCCACACTCATCACACAATGGCTTGGCCCCAAAAATGTTCATAAAATCCTTTGAGGAATGCGGATGGCTGCAGGCTGAATGCATTTCCAAATATCTATCCAACAATGACAAAGCACCGAGTAGAAATACTAAAAACAAAATCAAATTAATTTAATGAAGTACAGATGCAAGAAGTGAATTATTCAGCATTTCAAACACTGAAATGTAATTATGTGTCCACTAATAACATCAAAGGAACATACCTTGATACTGTTGATGTGTGCTGCAATCACTTCACAGTTACCATGTTGTCTGTATCTGTCTAACAAGTGTTCTGTGAGTTCAAGTCTCTCAGTAATGGTGCTGAGGAGATGCTCAAACTGCGTCTTCTGAACCAGCAGATTATTGAGTTTCACCGATAACTGCTGAACCTACAATCAGTTAGTCCTCATTAGACTATCATGTTGCATGAATCATACCAGTTGTAATAACAGTATATGAATACATGGAAAGTAGACTCAGTGGAGATGCAGATGCATGATAACCTAATGACCCGATAATGACCTCTGACCTGTGACCTTTTGAACTAAATCATCAATAAACTTTGAGGGACTGCTATGACATAGTATGTGTGTGTCAAGTTTCAAGTCACTCAAATCATCACTCATGCTGTCATTCTGACACAAACAAAGACACAGCAATAGCCTCGTCCCTATACAGTTGACATGAATTATAAAAACAGTGCAGAAATGACTCACTAGAATTTATGTTTAATGTGAATTAAATACAAAGGTTCATAACACATTTTTTCACCAGTATGTATACACCTACTGATTAGTTCACATCCTACAGCCATCTGAGGCATTATTTTCTATTCCACAGCTGAAAATACGTATAAATTACAAATGACAACTGTATGTTATTAATAACCTGCCCTCACAATAAACAAACAAATGTATATATTCATCACACCTGAGTGTCAAGTGCTGTAAACCCATTGTTCAGCTGATCCACTGTCTGACGAACATTTGTACCTTCGTTTGTACCAACAAGCCTCATTCCCAGGCGTTCAACGCTGTCAATGTTCTGCTTGGTTTGTTTCAAGGACTCTTCAACTGACTACAACACACAAGTATGCTTCGTAATGTATACAGCATAAACACGAAAAATGTGTAACTTATTTTAGACTATAATTCACATGTCTCTTAAAAGATTTTTTTGTGTCAATAAATACAAGGGTGAATGTTCCATGGAGACGTTTACAAATGTACACCTTCATCAAAACTGTCTCCATGCTACCAGGTGAAACTACAACAGCAAGGACAAACACAGTCAGCGATCGCAAAACTGCTCAAACAAGACGTTTTACAGGCCACATAACAATCAGCAATGCAGTACTAATGCCAGCTAATGTCAATTTCATAGTAAAATGTTAAAGAATGCCCTGTACAAGACTGCTGGTCGACTCCATGTAAGAGGCACAATTCATATGCCAAAGGTGGCACACTCAGTTTGAATTTCACGTGATGCTGAAAGAGGATGAATATCAAAAATCTGTCCAGTTGAATTTAGATACTGTCTTGGAGTATCACAGTTCAAGTTAGTCTTTTGATTACACACATATTGGTGGAGGAGACAGCCTTTGAAATCGGCCATTTTCGCACATTACAGACCTCTGTGACCTTGACCTTGACCTTGGATTGGGTCATATGGCACACAGCGCTGTGTATCACTCATCCGACTTCTACCTACATGGCAAATTTTGTTCAAATCAAAAAAAAATATTGTGGACAGATGGACGGACGAATGGAAATTGAGATCACTGGCTTTATTAGATCCTAAAGATGCATAATACAACAGCATACGTAGCACAACAAATGAGATATGTTATACTGAATGCAGAAGACATACATGACATTCTCGGATGGCCTGCTGTACTGTGGCATGATGCTGAAGGTGCACAATGCTAGCAAGCCTGTCATCCTGCTCCGCCAGACGTGCAGTCAGACTGCTGACCTCAGCCTCATAGTCAGTCCACTGTAGCTGCAATGAGTTGAGATGTTTCAGTCTTTCAGAGACGTCACTTGCGACTGCCTGATATCGACGATTCACGTCACCTAACTGCTCAGCAAAGTCTGCACGATCAGCCACCGTTTCATTGCTTGACTGACGCTCGTTCACGCAGTCAATGGTCAACTGCCGCTGAGCTATTTCTGCCTTCAATCCCTGACAGACGCACATCAACATGTCATTACTTCTGGACACACTAGTACATCATTGCACTTCTGAGGAACAACTCACAACTAGCAGTCAGATTCTTAAAATTAAAATGCTTGTAATGTAAGGCACTCAATCAGTTAAGCTGTTAAAATGGTCCAGTCTAAAAGCTCCCTTTGTACCCCAAGTTTCTTGGCGCTGAGAAGACTTGGGAGGAAATGTCAGTAAATAACTTGCCCAAGGTTGCTACCCAGTATGGCATGGTTGGGATGTGACCCCCGGACATCTCGGCCCCCAGTGCCAGTCCGTTAACCACTATGCCACTGAGAACAAAAATCTTCCGCTCTTTGTCTCTCTATTTCCATCAGCTGATAAATGAAACTATATGAGCTACTGCTCATTTGGTCTAGCGCACTGGCAAGTTCCAGCACATTCTGCTAATTCTCCACGACATCCTGCATGGCTACCAGTGACACAGTGACTTGAATACAAGACGACCATGTTAACACTAGACTGCCTCAGTGGCACTGGACTTCCGTACTTTAATCACACCTGTGTTCCAGCGAATGCATTACTGGATCAGGCCATCCTGTGCTCAGCTAAGCAAAACAATCTGACTGCTAGCCTGTTAACCACCAGTACTGATCATAGATGCTTCACGTTTTCTGCTCCTGTTATCCGGAACTCTTCCTGAATCAGTTGTTGACGGTTTACGCATGAACTGAAAACTTATCTGTTCAAGCAAGACTACAAGCTCTGAGAGCAAACTCAATTAAACGGATTGAGTCAGCATTCTACAACAGTACAGACGAGCAAATGAAGCCAAAATACCAACAGGTAAATAGTATGAAGATGTGTACCTGATATTTCAATTGTTCACGCTGGACATCAGCTGACAACTCAAGTGACATGCTCACTCCTTCAGCTACTGTCTTCTCAACAGACTGCAGCCACATCGTCAGTTCATTGACCAGCTGGTGTGATGACATCAGAGGAACGCGGGCAGTGTGGACGTGACTTTCACTGTCACGTAGAGCTGTTGTCAGTCTCAGCCAATCACTCGTCACCTTCTCAACCCTGCCTCGCAGTATTACACTTCCTGCATTTGCAGCCAACAATATGCGAGCTTTCACTGGTGCATGGTTCTCAACTTCCTTACCGATATCCTAACACACAGACACATAACAGCAAACTGTAATGAGAAAGTAAAAAGTAGATGATTTATATCGCGGTTCTTAGCAATTCGACAGAATCACTTCAGAACTGCTCTACAATACCCCTTGTTCATTGGACCCTATGGCACTGCCACAGTACGGCGGTTTAGCAAGAAGGGCCTCGCAAGGTACCAAGTTATACTGCTTGGTGAACAGAGGCACATTAGGTGTGAACAACTTGCCCAGGGTAGGGTTGTTGCCCGAATAATGCCGCAGCTGGAGTCGAACCTGCGACCTCTTGATCACGAGTCCACCGCCCTACCGCTACACTACCGAGTACCCGTACCTCTTACCATTTCGGAGATATTAGCACTTTATAACAAAGTCAGTGGTAAAAAAGCATTTAGAAACGAGTTTCAAACTGTTGTCTCAAAGTAAGTAAGACAATTCAAGTAACTTTCTCATCCTTCAGATACAGTCTTCTCAAAACAATTGCACTTTATCATCTTAAATGCCATTACTGCACTGACCACGCTAAACAAACCTATGATGTTAAACACACAGAAGCAATTTTATTCACACATCAACAATGTGTTGACATATAACGTAATCAAAATTATAAGTGCACACAGTACAAGATGAACAATACACTGATTCCAGCGCGAAGTGTAGTCAACAGCAGTTTACAGCTCAAGTAGCACAAATGTTTTAGTGTATAAACTGAAAATGAAATCACAAACAAACAAAATGGTGGCAGCCAACAGACAGACCAGTAAAAGCTTCATCTGAGCTGAAAACTGATCTGCTGATGTGACAGTTGAGATGTCACCAGCGGACGAGATACGATCAAACACGGGTGATATCCATGACTCCAGTGTGCCAAGGTCACACTCCAACTCATGCCACTGATCAACAGATGTCTGCAGACTACAACAGTCAATCACAACATCCACTAGTGTCAATACATCTGCTAACAGAAGAATTTTCAGCTCATGTCTCACAATGCATAGCATCTGTACCAACCACCTAGCAACTGAACAGTTCACCACTGTTTACAGTTTACTGACAATTTTCAAAAATTAAAGTATTAACCTCCATTGAATAAAATCCTACTGTTTACAAACCATGACAATGTTCTGTTTACAATGGACTGTCTAACAACAGTTCCCTCAGAATATGTACCTTTGGGTGCATGGCATGAAATATGCTGCACATAGAAATACAAATTCTTCATAAAAATGTAATAAGGCAGTGCTTGCATAATTTAAGTATGTCATCGTAATTATGCAATCAAGGCAAAGTGCTACATTGGTAACGACAGTGATCAAGAACATAAAAGTAATAAGACAAAAAAGTAAGTAAGTAAAACCGTTTTAGTTCGTCATCGACTTGTGAGCTGGCAGTGACCCACTGTTCCATGTAGTCAGTAAAGTCGAGCTCCAGTGAAGGACATGCAACCAACTCTAACAACTGCTGTCCACTCTCAACCACCTTCACAGAATACACACAAACACTCTATACACTATCAACAGTGTCAGAGCATACAACTGCTCCATGCTGTAATGCCGCTGTCATTAATGAAAGACTGAGCTGTAACAGTCTAAGACAGAAAAAGACTCACTAATTTCACAAAGTACACGTATACTGTTAACAAATAAATCTGGATGAAAGCTGAGACCCACAATTGTAAAGCAAACAAAGTTAATATTGTTATTACTAGCTGTTAGCTTGTTAAATCGTTTACTGATGCACGTATATATAAACTGCTAATAAATCTCCAAGCATACAGTATGAACCTGTATCATAGATGTCTTTCTGTTGACAAACGACTGCTGCATGTCAGGATACTGACGACTGATGCTGTTCAGTTCATGCAGTGCTGTAGTGCCACGTGCAGTGACAAATGCAGCTCGCTGTTGACTGGCAAGCTGGCTCAGCCAATCACGTTCACCAGTAAACACTCTAACAAACTCCTCCCACTGCCGAATGATGCCGCGCAGATGCCGCAGCTCTATCTCGGCATCGTCTTGCAGCACACGTGTCACCTCGTTCACAGCAGCATGTCTCTGTTCACACTGACGTCTCACTGATGCGTCGGCAAGATCTCGTAATGATGCCAGTGTGTGATGATGTGTCGTCAGATCGGCTAAATACGTCTGTACAACAGCATACAATACCTGTAGTTCTCGCTTGAGATAAAATAAACATGAACATGCAGATCAATTCAGGCAAATCAAAGTAATGGTCAGAACAAAACACAGTGATGAATAAAATATGAACACGAGGAAATAAGATGGCAAACTGGTACATGAATGAATATATTTAGTAACTGTCTCCAAACGGGGAATTTACCTGGCACAAGTAGAGTTTCATATGCCTAGTGTCAAAACTGTGGATTAAGGTGCTAGGGGTAAAATACAATTATGTGACATTAACTGACATTAATATTACAGCAATAAAATATGATATTGTCTTCCCAAACAGCATCTCCTAGAACAGTGAGAACTGTTTGTGTTGTCACAAGAGCACTTCTTGTACCTCCTTCACTGCCTTGCATCTTGTATTAAAGAATTTGCAGCTATACCCTAGTGACTTTAACATTCCCGTTTACTAACTGCCTCATGTTGTGTTGAACTTATCAGTCATTGATAACAAAACAAGACAAGACAAGATCACTTACAGACAGTGAGGAGACATGTTGGCGCAGGTCATCTAAGCTGTCAACATGAAGCCGTGGGTCACGTGTCAACTTGGCACGAGCTGCTTCCACAAACTCACAATACTCTCCGAGCATGTGCTCATACTGGGTGTCATGGGACTTCCGACGATCAATGCTCTGAATCCTCCACGTCTAGGAACACATTCCACGGCTAATAAATTCATACAAATACAAACGTGTTGCAAAATTAACATAATTATTTCATTTCACTTCATTTCATTTATCTACTACTTGCTTGTGTAGAACATCTGTCAGTAATAGCTGCCAACAATCCAACAGTGCATTATATCTCAGCACCAGCGTTCAAAATTCGCCACTCCATTTTCACACATTTCTTGGTTCAGAAAGCCTATTCATTGTCAATCACTGGTTTGTCTCACAATAAAAACAAGTCAGTCACTGACTGTCAAAAAACATACGCCATGCAAACAAGACACACAACTATACAACAAGAATAATTACCAGCCACTGGACTTGCAGCCACAGTCTATGTAGGTCAGTTTCATGGCTGGACACAAAACTCAACATCATGTGAGGTGCATCAAGTATCAGTGTCTCCCGTCGTAGTCTCAACAGCTCCATCTCGGCTCTATAACGCTCAGTCAGATGGTCAACTTCTTGCTCCGTTAAAACGATCCCTTCTTGTTGCCGTGATGCCTCGCAGCGATCCAGCAGGTCACGTAACTCATCCGCCAAACGTGACACTTCATGCTAACACAAGACAATAAACCTTACAACAAGTTAACACATGACACAGATGCTAGCTAGTATTAGTCAACACGTTTAGAAAGTATTAGAATAGTATGTATCAAAAGTTAACAAAAAGGCCTCTACGAGCCATTAAAATACACATTTTTCCTGTAAATGACTTCTTCAAAAAAATGAAAATTTTCCATTTCACCACAACTATGATCTTACATTATTAAAGTAATAAACATTATTATTGGTGGCAGAAAATAGAATGCAGAAAATTAAATTCTGCCGAGTTGCTAGAAAAGTACCTGATATGTAATCAAGTCCTCTCGTCGTTGATTGAGAACTTTCTGATGCTTTGCAGCGTCGTCTTGCACAGCTTGTAGTCGAGACAAAAGACATGTGACAGTTTCTGAGATAAGCTGCCTATAATCCGAGTTGATGTCATTCAGTACAGGCTGAGCCGCTTCATCCAGCTGTTTGATACTGGACGTAAACTGATGCAGATCATTCTGCAATGTCTGAAAAATACACACCATGCAAAGAAAGTAAAACATCTTGGCACTGTACAATCCTGACTTAGCTGAAGCCAGCATGTTCTTGACAGCTGTATAACAACAGCTTCATACTGGTATACTACATGGTTCTCAAGCTTTAACAAGGACACCCGCTTGCCTTACTGTATACCGCTAGCACTGGCAATGCAAAACATACTCTTCTTTCAGACGTCATCTTAAGATGCACTACTTTCAGTCGGCCTATCCTGCCCATTAGTGGCTCCATAATGTATCCTGATTCTCTTCTGAGACTTTGGCCATATATAAATCCCTTACTTACTTACTTACTTACAACGAACTGGTCATTGCTATGCCAACACCAGTGACTTCACCAAACCACAGCTCCAATCAAAATTTAAATAATGGACCTTTTTGCATTCAGAACCAAAAGTTTGGCCAAAATACCACAAGAAGCTGTGCACAGCGTGGTATATGCTGCTACAGAATGTTCGTCCGTCTATCACTCTATCCATCTGTTATGCTCCAGTATTTTATCAAAATGGTTAAGCATATCATAAAAATTCTTTCACCGCCTGATATCTGTACCTCAATATTTTGAACAGCTTTGGCAATGTCAAGCTCATGCTGGGAGCTGACAATCTCCAGTTGGAAGTCATCAATCCAGCAGGATATGTGAGTCAACGCCACGTCGTAATGCTGACAGAAGTCCTGGACCAGTTGAACGCGACGCTCTTTATTGTCACTGTCATTCTGCAGCTGCTTCCAGCGTTCATTCACCTCAACAAAGCATCGCCATGTTCTTTCTACTGCTTCATAATCTTCACAGAATGGCTTGTACTGGAAGAAAAACTCAGGAAAAATTCCCTGCAACAAAGCCAATCACAGTAATAAAACCGATCATTCAGGCAACCTGTAAACATTCAAGCGCAAAAACATGTGAAAGAGCAATGCTAGCAGTGAATTCATGGTAAAGTCGGCACAAAAACAAGAGAAGATTAGTTAGAATACTATGCGAACAGCGGCTAACACAGTTATTGATCACTGTCATTAGTTGTCTCAGCAAGCTATGCTGTACTTTTAAGACAGTGGTCCTCATAGGGTTTCCAGTAGCAGAGACGACGTTCAAGTCACAAGGTCACAGCAATGACATGGTTCAGTAGAGCACAGATTGTTTAATAATTAGTTCAGTTGTTTTGAGATAGCACGGTCTATAAGTGTGACAGACAGACAGACAGACAGATATGAAACAGAATTAACACAACACAGTCTGCACATAATGTGCTATGCATTCCTGCTGAGTTTCAAAAAATGCTTGAAATCAAAGCTTTTCACATTAATATTGACACATGCAGTAATGCGCTACCAACCTCTATGTCAAACACGGCCGACGATCCATCAGTTCTGCCAGGAATAACAAGTGTCGACCTATCTGATCTGCAAAGATCGTCTGACAAACTCCGAACTATCTGCCGATGACGCTCCAACTCAGTTGCAAACGTCTATCATACAACACAATAAAACACTGAACTAAATTATACCAGTTTAGTTTACTTTTAACCATTTGAACGTTTATGGCCAAAATTTTGACTTTGCAATCTTCGAGCAATGTTGCCAGTATTTCAGCTTAGAATTCTTTGCTATATTTCTGCATTGCCAAAACATACAGAATATACAGCCCAAGTTCAAATGGTTAAAATAAGTATTCTCAACAGTTATCTATATAAGCACCTTAAGTAACCAGTTTGTACAAGGAGTACAAAAAATAAGGAACACATTTCAGTTAACTTAAGCTGTAAGTCAAATATTTGATTGCTGTTCAAGTACCACCGAGTACATCGCAGGTTGCTGAAGACCAACCTGGTTGTCTTGTGAATGATCAGTGGATACATCAGACTGTTGTGGCATCATTCTTTTCACGTCATCAAGCCATCTCTGGAGGTCAGTGGGACTCTGCTGCAAGTCCTCGTCCTGTTTCAGCCGAGCCTGCTGCTGCAGAGACTGTGCAGCATCAGCCAATGTCGTTCTCCTCTCAATCAGTTCTACCCTCAGTTGAGTGATGATCTGCTGGATACGATCAGCATCAGTCCGTTCCAGCTCACGACACTCAACTGTGAGATCAGACAGTATCTGGAGCCTGGAGTTGATTGCACCTTCAATGTTCTACACAACATCACTTTACACACTGACTCATTCAGTCATAGCTTTGCTACCTGGCTTTTGGTTTGATACAACAGACCAGATTCATCTTTAGTTCCTTCCACCACTTTTTGTCTATTGGTTACAAATAGTTGACTAAACTTCATATTAAACGTTTTACTAAACCATGGTAAACAATTCATAATAATTAAGAAATTAAAACAGTGTCCAAAATACAGGCACACTTAAAAGACATTTGGATCACAGTGTCCATGAAGTGCACAGTAAATTCACAACTGGTGCTCAGCAAATCATACAGACAGCAGTCAGTTAAGCCTTAACAAACAACTCAAAGGATACATCCACACTTTGGCAACTATAAGTGATTGGTGGTGTCCTAACATTAAGACCAGTGGCCTCTAACCACTACAATTCATTAACTGAACCTAAGCATATTCACATATGATGACAATGATTTGATTTTACAGCCTACACAGTGTGAATAACAAGCTCGGTGATGTAATCTGCTGAATGTGGCACAAGTTGAGACCTGCAGCTCTGTAAGTTGTCGCTCACAATCAGTGGAATCACCAGTAACTAGACGCGTGGCCTGTTGCTGCTTGACACTCTCCAGCCACTGACTGCACTCAATCAGTCTTGACTGCACTGACGCCAGCACGGTCTTCTGCCGACGACGTGTAACGGACATGTCCTGTTTACACACAACAGCACACGTGACAGACTACTCGGGCTTTATTTTACTCAAATCTACATGAATAATAACAAGTAATAGGAGAGATAACATCACTGAACGTCTGTTAAAAATCATCCAAGATATCCTGGTGCAAATAGAGAAGAGGAGACAACAGACATGTGACGGGAAGTCGACAAAGACTATCAAAATGTTACATTTCCTGGATGAGTTAAGAGTGCCAGAGCAAGAAATCAAACAATGAACAAAGTCAATCAACTGTGTCCAAGAACACTGCAAAGATATGATATCAGCTGGGTGGCAGCTATGTAGAGAGCTGATGATCAGCCTGAATGGAAGGCAACTTTGTCAAAGACAGTAGCCAGTAGCAAATTAAGTCCGCCACAAATAAAGTAATCATTATATAGCGAGCACTCAAATTTCTATTTGTTTGCCATCTAAACTGGGACAATTTCATGCATACATACATACATAGTTTATTGACTAAAATGGCAGCACAAGTGCTGGAGTGAAGACAAAGAAATAAAAACACAAATTAACTACAAGTACAGGGAGCAGTGACACACAAAAAAAATTTCCACACAATAATATAAATTTATGGTCAGTTTTAATGGCTATTCACAGGAAAAACAGCACTTAGACAACAGGTGACCTTAAAACATCAATACCATCATGACAGGATATAAAAGTCCAAAAACTGCAGAATTAGCACAGAAAAAAAACAAAAAATCTCTTTCGTGAGATCAGGATGACGATTAACAATCTATTAATATGTAACATAAAAAGGTTTATGTTCGCAACACTTGGCATTTTGACGACTACATTCTTTGTAATACCAGAATTTCCATACAGTACAGCCACCACACAATCATTCCATGTTTGTGTACAAAATCCAGTTTCAAACCTTTATCGTAGACAGCAGATTGTGAGCATCCTTCTGCAGTGTCACAAAGCGTTCTTCCAGTAGTCTGAAGGTGACAGTCGTCACCTCAAGGTCGCTGGCACTGTACGTGTCGGCCAGTTGATGTGTCTCTTGGCGGACAGTGTCAATGTTGGCATCAATCACTTGTAGACTCACAATCATCTCCTGTGATAGCACATGCACGACATTACAACATCTTTTCAACAACGTTCGACAAGTTTTGCCAGTATCTGTGATAACGCTGATTGCAAACTGTTCACTAGAATTACACTCAACACCTGTTGTATCTGCTCCTCCCCCCCCCAAACACAAGTACACTCAGTCTCTTCGTCAATGCAGTCATAACTTTCAACTTCCTGACTGCAAACCAGTTCTTAAAGACAAAAACTTTATCCTAAGAACGTTGTATAGTGATTACCTGCACTGATAATTCTATTTTAGCTCTCATTATTCATTGTGTAACATCATTTTGTCTGTTATTTTATTAAAACTTAAATAAAATGAAGTGAAACGAAAAGAAATCAGAATTGTCACTTTCTATCACCATAAACTGACTGTCGGTGGACCTCACAGTATGATATCCCATTGTGCGATACACATGCCTACAGATAAACATCTCACGACATCAGACCTCGACTGAATGCAGCTTGTCATCGAGCTCATCAGTGGTCAGAGGTGACTGTACAGTGAGTCTCAGGGCACTCAGACAACACTGGCAACAGTCCAGCCTGTCAGAGATGTCACTCATTGACCGCTGCTGCTGCTGCTGATGAAGTAACGTCTCGTTCAATGCCTCCCGCTGCTTCTCCAGCTACAACAGTCATCAATCGCTTCTCAATACACCACCACAAAACAGTGTCTAGAGTTACAGTGACATGGCAATTCACAGCTACAAGAGCATGTTATTCATGCAAGTCTGAATGAAGTCTTGTAACTGACATTATTAAAGCATGTTAACATTCATATTGAGTCAAATGTCCGTCCCAAGCCACACTGGTCCCCATGAGGCGGTGCCAACCAGCCTTCATCCAGGCACCAGCTTATGTACTGCAAAACCTCACACTCACGTGGGGCTGTTGCATCACGAGGTGTGCCTGTTTACTCCTGTCAACATACCGTGAAATTTTGCTGAGGACACAATAACACAGCAACATTAGTGAAAAGCTGCTGAACTTATGCACGTCTTGTAGCATTGTCTTTGTTGTCATGTCAACTACACGTGGACATGCTTATAAACTGTTCAAGCCTCGATGTACCAGTAATGTGCGTCAAAATTTTTATACTGAACGTGTAATAAATCTCTGGAACAGTCTGCCTCCGTCAGTTTTACATCATTGTCATCATTTAGAGTTTTAGACGAATGATATGCAATGTCGATATTTCTCGTTTTATGTATCATCATTAGTTTTATTATTAGTATGTTGTTCATGGGTGAATTTCAGTGTTTAACGACCTTTTCGTCCAGCTCTGTTCTTTTGCTTTTTGTTGTGTTATATTGAAATTTTTGAGCAAATAAAGATGAATGAATGAATGAACATCAGCTGTAGCACAGTGTCAGTACATGTACTAACTGCATCTTAACACTTTTAGTAAGCAACAGTAACATTTTCCATCTAAAGAACTGACAGTGACCTGTGATCACGATGTTACAAACCAGCAGGCAAGACTAGTTAAGGACGGGTACTAGCACAGTGACTGTTATCATGCGGGAAGTCATTCTCACAGCTGTTATGTATTCCTACTTTCAGGACTTTTGTTATTGTTATCAATGATTCTGCATCATAATTGACAATGTTTTTGCACGAGACCTCGGGTGTAGGATGAGTCCATTATCTTTACACAGAAGCATTTGAAATGACATTCATAGATCTGGCATAGAATACAAAATTGCTAGAATCATGTTTCTGAAAACTCAGCTTGCACTACAATCAGCAGCTATTGGCAATCTACCTCAAAACCTGTTATATCACTTCCACATGGTTAGTTAGCTATAGCTTCTTGTCCAGTAACATGGTATAGTGTGTATTTTTATAAACTCTACATTCTTGACTAGATGTCCACGAAAATTCACTGGAAGACATCTAACCTTTTTAAGTGCCAAAATGACCTTTTCAGAACAGACTTTCTGTGAATTGTAAACAAACAGGACAGCAGCTTTTGCCACATTTCTGTCCTGTACCCTGGCAGAGTACCAATAACAACTTTTGCTTGCCATACTTCTATATTCAGCTGTAGGAGAGATGCTACACCATTCCTCCATCCTTCATGCTTAACACGTCTTGTTCTTAATCAGATTTGTTCAATAAAACAAATTCTGCTTACAGAAACTTATAAAACTGGCTGAAGCATCAATGCAGCAACAAGAAAGCCCAGCTGAAGCAAGGGTGATGCGCGACAGCAGTGCGTGTATAAAGACCCCTGACAAATAATTCTAAGCTCATCGATGCTACCAGTCGACTTCCTATTGATGGTTAATAGTATCCGTGGCCATATATTACTTATCGTTTGCGACATATTTTTGCGCAACGAGGCTTCAAATCGCCAGTTCGGAAGATATAGTGATGCGTTTATCTGTTCAAGGTCATCCAAGGTTATTGATTTTGGTACCAATCGAAAGCGCATGTACACATTCCAATAGCAACTACAGTCCTATCTTGCACTGTTTCGATAATTGCCAACTTTACCTACCTCTCCCCCCATTTTTAACGCCCCCGCTCTGGGGGTACTCCATCAGAATTTCGGGATGAAACTTGCTGTCGAAAAACAAGAGGGATGGGGGCTACTGTATGGTGAAAATTTCGTGATCCTAACTTCAACCGTTTTGACTGATCCACCCGTGTGACGGACAGACAGACGGACGGACAGGCGATAGCATATACACTGTGTTCAGAAAAATAACACCCACTCACATTTTCTTTCATATCTCCATGAATGATGTGTGGATTTAAACAAAAATTGCAGTTAGTATACCCAAGGACAGGTAGATTCTGACAATGTAGAAATTAGATATTCATTGCCGCCGATGACGTAATTATAACGTCATATTTGTCTGGCTAAAGTTGGAGTGAGTTTACAGCACACAATAAGCCATGAGCACAGGATAGCATTTTTTGCGAGTACAGGGTACTTGTTAATGCGTAGATGAGGTCATATTGTGCATTATGTGGTGGAATTTAAGACAATTTAACATTAAACAACTTTTCATTCATAAACCAGATTAAGTTCAATCACCACTAACGCGAGATAATGTTACAGCAACTGAATGTTGTAGGTGACTCATGCAAACAAATCCACACTTGTGTTAAACAAAAGGCGCATATTTCGAGCACAAGTTTTGATATTTCAATTCATCAGTGACTAAGTAATATTCTTGTTGACGTATGTTAAATAGCTGATTATTATTATCAGCCGTTAAATTATGCTGTGAAATAAGGCTGTGTTCTGTCTGTATGTCCTTATTTACAAACGTTTACAAATGTGACGTCATAATGACGTCATCGGCTGCAATGAATATCTAATTTCTACATTGTCAGAATCTGCCTTTCCTTAGGTATATTCACTGCAATTTTTGTTTAAATCTACACATCACTCATGGAGATATGAAAGAAAATGTGAGTGGGTGTTTTTTTCTGAACACAGTGTATGCGCTATAGCACATATGCTGTTGAGCGTAAAAATGCAGACGGTTAACAATTAAAAGCATATAGAAGAAAGTGATCAGTGAACTGTGTGCTACGTTCTCAAGCAGAGGAAACTCAACTACTGCAACACAGTGAAATGTGAGCAAGTCAGTGTCTAGCAGTGGAAATAATAGCAAAAAGCAGAGCAAACCTCTGGTGTTATTTAAGCCGGCATCAAAACAACTACAAGCAAGTGAAATAATAAGCACAAGATGTGATAAAAGTACATTAAAACATCAAGACAATGAACATGCTCCAAACCACAAGGATGCTGACAAGCATGCAAACTACCGTAGTGCCATAACCACCACCACCTGCAACTCACCTGATTCTGATTCATCTCAACATCCGAACCAACTGGCCGTTGTTCCATGGAAACAAGGACAGTTTTGGGTGGATGTAAGGTTGGACTGTCTCGTGGGTCAAACAGGTCCACTCGTAGAACACCATGATCCACAGCATCACCAGAGGTTTGATCTGCGCAAGAGTCATGTTCTTGAAGATACATCAACGCATCAGTGTATTCAGACTCGGTCAGCTCAGAGTTCTGATCTTGCAAGAAATTATCAGCGTCATCAGAAACAGACTTTGAGCTACAACCTTCATCTAGTACATCCTCGATATCTGCCAGGGCATCTGTGAACAAAGTCTCTGAAGAGGACGAATAATCCTCGAGATAAATACTCTCAGATGAGCTGTCAGTAGCTTCTGGTTCATTTGCTCCTTGTAATACGGCATCAGGGAAGTTGTCAGCAGTCTCATACCAAACACTGTCGTGAGTAAACAGCTGACTGATCTGTGGTATGTGAACAAGAGCAGAGTCTGTGGAATGTGAAAAGTTGTCATCATCATCATCAGTCCAGACAGTCTGTGTGTCAACCATCACAAGATCAACTGGAGTTACAGATGTTTGAGCTTCAGCTGTGGAGACAGGCTCTTGGTCCGGTAATGTCTGTGTCTCTACCGCTGCCACATCCACAGCAGTTGTGCAAATTTCTTCATCGACCATCACTGTGTCAGCTTCATGCTCTGTGGTCTGAGTGTCGATGCTCACAAGGTCAACTGGAGTTGTGTTTGTCTGTCCTTCCTCTGTGTCCT
>Ga0056129_1000110_pt1 | contig 16528 bp, 5 predicted proteins | sample WorMetLIZISLAND1_FD_71118 | JGI IMG/M metagenome (GOLD analysis project Ga0056129, IMG submission 71118) | Marine gutless worms symbiont microbial communities from Max Planck institute for Marine Microbiology, Germany - Olavius loisae LIZARD... ...
CTTCATGACACCGGTCGTGTCAAGAAGATGACGATCCAGAGCCGCACCGAGGTCTGGCATCAGTCTGCTTGTCTCATCTAGAACCTACAACAATCAATCACACAGCTTCGCCTATCAGAACAAATATGTAGTTTAAAATCATATTCGGTATCAACAAGGGTCTAACGTCCCATTCAACAAATACAAGATGACTTCGGAGATGATCTTCCTGGTCAAGCTAATAAGTAAGTAAATTTATTAGGAGCCATGTGACATACATGCTTAGAATACAACAAATAAATGCAGCAAGAACAGAAGAAGTCAACTGCACAAACATGAACACAGGTGTAACACTATGACAAAAGTCCACGTATTATGAAACAGAAGATGCAGTAGGTAATTGTAATGGGGCTGCACATTTAACAACCAACAACCAGGAGAACCCTCTTTTCCATAAATTATAACTTACATTTCTGACAATTGGAAATGAACGATAAAGACAATGATTAGGACAGCACTGACTTAGTCTCAGATCTTATGATTCAAACATATCAGCAGCATCGTACAGGTTCTTAGTCAAATCCCACTTGTGTGCATTTGCAAACAACTTCTGTATCCTTATCAGTTTGTCATTAGTCATCACTTCGGCAAAACCACGAACCTTCTGAACCGATGACTTGGTGAATAATAAGAAACTAAACATGACTACAACAGACAACACAAAAACCTAGACAACAATACAAGAAAACTACACATCTATGAAAACTAAATTTAACTAAACTAAAGGCTGGTTCAGGACGCCTTTTGTGTCCTCTGCCCAGCAACTGGATCATGCCCATTCACAGAAACAAAGTGGACATTGGCTGCAATGGCAATAGGAGTAAACATATGAAGCTGTTCACATTTTAATCACAGTATGTATAAGGTACGAGTCACGGAAGCAATTTCACTTCATTGTGACTCAGCATGATACATGCACATCTTTACGTCTGTGCATCATTCATTGTAGCAATCTAGTACAACACCTAATACAACATTTGATGAGACATTAGCTCACAACAAAGACCAACCTTGGCCGATCTCGGTTCAATGAATCCACGGTAGACTGCCTCCGCGAAGTTCATCTGTTGCTGTGTATATGGGTCAGTAAACACACCAGTTTCTGCATCAAGGAACTTGTCTGATATTGCATCCATGAGACTCATGCCGCTTGGAACATCGTCAACTGATGACGCCGTCTCAGTGGTCCGTGTGAACTGGATGATTCCGTCACGACACATCTCTCCGACTGTCCGACACTCGTCCACCATCTGACTCACTCTCTCCTCCTTCTGTTCGGTGATCCTCAGCTGGATTCCGCTCTCTGGAATGATCACGTAGCCGTTGCGGATAGCAGCATCAAGCGGCATCAACACCTCGGTCACTGGCTCAGTGAACGTGTTATTACGAATGTCGATCAGTCCACGTCGGATTGCTTCCTCGAAGTCGATCCCGACTACATCCAGGTCACCTTCTCTCAGAGGCACCGACACGTAACCTCTCGCGACCGCCTCCGACAACGTCATCACCTCTCCAGTCAACGGATGTCGGAAGTACCCAGTGTCCAAGTCAATTAAGCCACGCTCGGCAGCTTCATACAGCGAAACTGCAGTGAAAGGCATGTCGTCTTTCTGAACGCCTCTTTGTTCTTCTGAGTCCGGTCTTATGACGGTTTTTGTACTCCTCGTGACATCGATGTCTATACCGGCTCCACCAAATGCGTCCTTCTTCAGGTCAGATCGAGACAGTCCGCGCTCCGGTATGAAGCCCTGAAGAGCCATTTCTGTCAATGTCAATGTCTTGCCAGTCGCTCTGTTTATCATGTCTCCACTGTGAAAGTCCATCAAACCGGTCTTCTTTGCCTCGGTCAGTGTAATCTGACGCCGCGATGCAGGATCAATTATCACTGAACAGTCTGGGTCGAGGAAGTCTACGTCGACCGCCTCTTCAACTGTCATGCGCTGGTTCGTGGCCGGGTTTCGGATGCGGCCGAGTGGCACAAGCAGTAGCCCGGTAGTCAAAGCATCGTTCAGAGTGATAACATTACGACCATCATGTTCCACGTGGCGCAGCCTGTTCTCAATTATGCTCTTTATATGAGAGTCGATAAGACCGCGTCTCATTGCCTCGTCTGGAGTCATCACCTCACCTGTACGAGTGTTCGTTATCTTACCTGTGTTCCAGTCTATCTCCACCAGACCACGCCTCAGCGCCTCACTGGCTGGAACTACCTCACCTGTCCTTGTGTCAATTATCTGTCCACTGTCAACAACAGGCTGTTTTGTGGATGAAACGGGAGTCTGCGGTAGCTGCCTCCGCCCTCTCCCAGGAGGACCTAAACTCACAGGCTCTACATCCATCGCCGTAGGTCTTCTGTCGAAAGGTGATGTAGTTGTGACTGGATCTACTCCCAACCGAGGAATCTTTCCATCCACAGTCGAAGGCGATGTAGTAAATGTAACAACTGAATCTGAAGTGGTTAGCTTGAACTGCGGAAGACGTGGAACTCCTGACAGTTCAGCAGGACTAACTGTCGGCTGAGTCTGTTTCTGTAATCCTGGCTGTCGTAATGCTGTACCTGAGTCGGTCAGCTGAGGTAGATGTTTTGATGGATCCAGTGTCGACTCTTTCGTCTCTGTCTTCTCGACGGTGGTCGTAGTTCGCTGTGACATACGCAACACTCCATCTTCAACAGTTACTGTCATTGGCTGAGTTTCCGTCGACGACTGAACTGTCTTGCTGTCACCACCCTTCTTTGGCATTGCTGTAACGGCAGGTACGTCGGTGGGCGGGGCTAACACAGCGGCAGCCAATTCAGTCACCTTCTCCTTCATGCGAGCACCTGTCTCAGTTGCTACGTCGGTCTCAAACGCTGACTGTATCAGAGCTAACCGAGCCACGTCTGTCAGAACAGGTGCGCCAGGTAGACTGAATAAACCTAGACGAGCAGCTTCAACAGGTGGAATACGACGTTTTGTGTCTGAATCACAGAAACACAATGACGGCTCGTCAACGATTCCAAGCTGTACTGCACGTTTGATGGAAACTCGCTGGCGACTGCGTGGATTGTAAACAATAGCAGTATTCTCGCTAGTTAGACCTTGCTGAATGGCATGATCTATTGGCATTTTTTCTCCAGTCTCCTTGCTCATGACGGTGGAGCTGTCTGAAGGACAACGGCTTACCAGCAATCCATAGCCCATAGCCTGCAACAGTGTTATCTCGGATCCACTACCACCTCCTACCACATCGGCCGACAAACTCATCTTTCCAGTCTGACCATTGACAAGTCCATCAGACAGTGCTTCAGTCAGCAACATCCGTGTTCCGGTCTCCAAGTTCACCACAATCGTGATGTCAGCGGCGATGACACCATCAGAGATGGCGTCAGACAGCGTCAGTCTCTGACGAGTCCGCGGATTCAGCAGCAAGCCAGCATCCACGTCAAACAACCGACAGGCGACCGCATCTTCCACGTTCAGCTCCAGCTTCCAGTCAATGTCCGGCAAGAACCGCGGATCCACGGCGATGTTTGCGGCAGAAATCCGCGCCCCATCTGGTCGGCCAGTGCGAGCATTGATCAACTGCCGGTCAAAAGCTTGGTCCAACGTACAGACTCTGCCAGTCTGCAGGTCCACAATCGCCGGCAGTGTCGAGCTGATGAGACGGGAATTAACGGCATCATTCAGCGACATGACGTAGCCGCTCAGTGGATTAAAGAACTGTCCTGTCTTGACGTTGAACAGACCAAGTTTGACTGCCGCATCGAACGACAACAGACCTTCAAACTCCTTCTCAGTCAAACCTTCGGCAGATGAAACTACCGGTTCCTCGATGGTTATAGCAGACGGAGGCTGTTCAACGACTTCTCTCGTTGTTATTGTCATCTGAACATCGTCAACAGGCTGCTGTGGCGTCTTCGCTGCCTGTTTACTGTCAATCATTCTCGCCGTTGTCTGGTCGATCAGTCCTCGGCGTAAAGCCTCCGTAGGAGTGAACTGTCGACCGGAGTCTGTCTCCACAATCAGTCCACTGTCCCAGTCTACCATGGCTGTCACTCCATCTGTCACTGTCGTCTTCTTGCCAGCTGGTGTCGACCTCACGATGGCCAGGCCTCTGCGTACAGCCTCATCAATGCTCATTGTCTCGTCGGTGGCCGGGTTATAGTACGACATCATATCACGACCGATCAGACCCAACTGGATCGCCTGTGACACTGGGACCTGGGTACCAGTCAGAGGGTTGAACACCGTAGCTATGTCGTCAATTCTGCTGGCAACAACTGTGCTGCGGAACAGCTGCTTCTTCTCCGTCTGATGAACCAGTTGACCCACAATAAGACCGCGCTCAAGAGCGGCCGATATCGGCATCCGTTCGCCGGTCTTTGGATCAATATACATGCCGCCGGACTCGTCAACTAATCCGCTGTCGATGGCCTCATTCAGTGGAATCACATCTCCGGACTCCGGGTCCACCACTCCTGATATCTGGAACGTCCGACGCTCTTCTGACAGTTCCTCACTGGTCATGTCTTCACGAGCATCCTCCTCATCGTCAATGTGTACACTAGGCACTTTCTCCTCGCGTGACTCACCGTCCTTGTCCGCTGACGGTCGTCCTCGCTCCACGCGGACCAGACCACGTGTGATTGCCTCATCAAGTGTCATCACTTCCCCAGTCAGTGGGTGACGGAACTGCCTTGTGGCACAGTCCAGAATGCCGAGTGACGTAGCCTCGGCAATGCTCAGCTCACGATTTGTTCTCGGATCTATGACCGACTTCAGCGTGTAGTCGACTTCATGATAAACGTGTACTTCGCTGGCTTGGCCTGCTGGTTCACTTGCCGTCACTGTTGACTGCATAACGTCGGCAATAACAAGGCCGCGCTTCACTGCCTCCGTGATTGGCATCGTCTCGCCAGACGTAGGATCTGTGTATGATCCACTGCTCTGATCTACAATTCCGCGCCGGATCGCTTCGGTAATGGAGATCTCTTCTCCTGTGGCCGGATCAACAACGCTCTGAACTGAAAATGTCTTGGTTGTGTTTATAAACCGTGAACCTTCATGCACCGCCGCTGTGCTGGCTGTTTCTGCAAACACCAGTCCACGTTTAATTGCTTCTGAAATGGGTATCTGAAACCTGTTTCCGGCATCGTCTTTACCCAGATACAGTCCGTTTGCCTGGTCAATGATACTGCGCTGCAGGGCAGTGTTGACATCAACGCGCCTCTTCAAGTCTGGGTCAATGGCTCCCACAATTGTGTAGCTCTTGGTCTCCGGTAGTGATCCAGCAGCCACAACACCGGAAGCCAGTACCTTGCTCACTTTGACAAATCCACGCGCAATGGCATCTTCTAGCGGCAACAAGTCGCCAGTCCTTGTGTTTCTGTATGTTCCACGCTCTGTGTCAAGGATACCTCGGCGCTTTGCCTCTTCCTGATCAATATCTAACCCAGTAGCTGGATCAACCACAGAGACGATGGTAAACTGACGCCAGTCACGGACATCACGATCTCGCTTCGGCTGTGTGATGACGATGCTTTTGTCCATCAAGTTCCTGAGCGACAGACGCTCGTTGGATCGCCTATCGGTGTAATGTGCCGTCGGCTCAAGTATCTCCATGTCAACTGCTGTTTTGATGTCACATTTCTTACCGGATTGTGGGTCGACAAACAAAGCTGTTTCGGGATCCAGAAGTCCACTGGCCAGTGCAGTCTGTACGGAGTACTCCTGGCTAGTCGTTGTGTCCTTGCAGTAACCGGAGTCGGCATCAAGAAAACCCATGGTGATGGCATCAGAGAAAGACATCGGCAAGTCTGGGAGACCAGACAGTCCAGTGACAGAACGCGTGCTAGCCTGTGAACTGACAAGTCGTTCTTGCAACAGGACTGATTCGTAGCCACCATCTTCAGTGCGACGCCCGTGGAACTCACGGCGGTCCAGACGACGAACATGCTCTGTGCCGTCGGCGATCTTCTGTGTGTATTCCTCTGTGTCCTCGGACTGCTGGTGTTCATCAACACCACGCTGGACGTTCACTGAACTCACCCTTGCAACACCGGCCGACCGGTCAGGTACCAGCTCACTCCTTGCACGCTTCGATGGTATCTCAAAGGTTTCACTGTCTGAGTCAAAAGCACTGCCAGCTTGCACAAGACCTTGGTACATTGCCTGAGTCTTCGATGTCACTGCACCTGTGGGCATGCTCTTCTCGATGTCACCTGGACTTCCATACTGGATCTCAGACGTAACAGTTGTCGTCGCTACGATGGGACTAGTCATCTTCACCAGCGACACTGCATCGGACGGATCTATCAAACCAGCTGCAACAGCGTCTTCCAGACTCATCTTGCGACCACTGCGAGGGTCTTTAATCTGCCCAGTCGCTGTGTCAAACTCACCACGGCTGATCAACTCCAAGACTGACAACTGCTTCCCAGACGCATCGCGATAACTTGTCGGCGTCAGCAGTTTGTCTGCCAGACCGCCAGCAACCAGTCCACGACGTTCAGCTTCAGCCAGTGGTATTCTGCGCCCTGACTTCAAGTCTACGTACATTCCCGACGCAGGGTCAATAATTCCAGCAGCAATTGCCTCTGTCAATGTCAACCTGTTGCCAGTTCTACTGTCGGTGATCGGTCGATCGGCAAATGAAATGTCTTTCTGAATGACCTGTGCAAGGCCTTCATTAATAGCGGCCGGAAGAGGCATTATAGCGCCTGTCTGAGGGTCAACAAACTGTCCTTGCTCATTGATCAGTCCACGCTCAATAGCTTCACGCAGCGACAGCAGCTCACTGGTCCGAGTGTCCAGTATGCACTTCAACTCAGTGTCGAGAATTCCTCTCTCGACAGCTTCCATCAGAGTCAGTCGTCTGGAGCCGGAAGAGTCACGGAGCTGACCGCTGGCGGTCATCAGTCCGTCGGTCAGTGCCGAGTGCAGAGGCAGCGGCTTCTGGATCAGTTTCTTCTCGATCGCCTCATCGAACCCCATCACTCTACTCGACTCCGGGTCAACATACTTGCCGGAGTCGGCGTCGATGATTCCACGGTCGACCGCTTCAGACAGGGTAATGACGTCACCGGTTGTCGGATCATAGACCTCTCGCTGGTTGGCGTTGACAACTGAACTCTGAACAGCTTCGGTGAGGGTCATGCCGTACTGCGTCACCGGGTCAATCACTTTCCCTGTCTGCACGTCATAAGCATCTTTGTTGACCACCTCCTGTAGCGGCAACGCAGGCAGCTGTGTCGACTGGAAGTCAGACGTGCCGTAGTAGCCGTGAACGACATTTGTAGACCTGGCAGTCACTTCATCCTGTGATAGACCGTTAGCAACATCACTCGACAACAGACCGCGTCTTGCAGCATCCGTAGCACTCACTTGCTCACCAGTTCCTGGGTCAACAACTATACCGGAAGACACGTCGATTCTACCATCCTGAATAGCCTCCATGACTGACAGCTCTCTTTCCGAGTCTGGATCACGCATTCCGCTTCTGGCCGTCAGCTGTCTGGCAAACTCTTCGTCTACATATCCAAGCCTCACTGCTTCAGAGAGTGGCAGACGACGACCGGTTTTGGGATCAACAAATCTGCCGGAAGAGATGTCGAACAGTCCAGAACTGATGGCATCTGAGAGCGTTAGACGACGGCCAGACCGTGGGTCAGTCATCACAGTAGACTGAAGCATCGGTCCCAGTACCTTGTGTGATGTCACCTCATCTTGTACCACTGTCTGGACTCCACGATGGTGTTGTGGGCGGAATATCTCGATGACATCGCAGCCGGTTGTGATCGTGGTAGCCATGTGTTGAGCTGTCGTCCACCTCGCCTCATCCAGCACCTGGCTTGGATCAGTATCACTCAGCACTCTCAGCTCCGACTGAAAGGTTCGAATACCAGGCACTTCTGATTCAAGATTGTACTGCATACCAAACAGCCACAATAAACAACATATTATATTACTCGATGTAGACCGTATTACTGTCTTGTCTTTTATTATCAAAATGTCTTATGCTAACCAATCAGATGGTTTGAAGTTATAACTTGATCTTCATTGAACTTTGGGCAAGACAAAGAATGAAAGAATGGTTCAAAATCTGTTACTACAGACAGGTCAAATAGAGATGAATTTGCACTACAAGTAGTCACCTGACATTTTAAAGGCGTAAGAATACACTACATCTGACTGGAACTTTATCAGTCAGTACAGGAACATCTAGTCCCTTCAACTGAAATACAAGAATATCTAAACATTTAGCAGCAGCAGTAATAATAGCAGTAATAGGAGGGTGAGAAGCAGCAGTCAGCAGTCAGAAAGTTTTGTTCTCACAGTAAACATAGAGTCATGAGAATGATAATAAGAGTTCATACAAGTAGTCTGGAACTTTATCAGTCAGTACAGGAACATCTACACTGTGTCCCAAAAAAAACATGTGACTACATTTTCTGCAATAACTTTAACAATAGGTGTCCGATTACAATAATTTTTGGCATAGTTAGTAGCAAGTCTAATGATAACAGAGTTCATACGACTACGAGTAGATAGCAGAACTTAACGACAGACAACTCGTCATCGTCAAGCAGTGCCAACATGTAAACATCACAATCTAACGGTGAACATGATGCAAGTTAATGCACCCGGCTTGCTTTCCGTGTAACCAGTGAAACTGTGAATGCAAGGGCCAAGCAGCTGCCTCTAAAAATATCCCTTATTGTATCCAGCAGCATTAACATTATGAACTTGAGGCCAAAACTACCAGCTGTGAGCAGTAAACTGTCACTGTGAACACAGTGTCCCCTGGTATTACAGCGGCAGTGGCAGCCAAACACAGAGAACAGATGGACATGACATGGGTTACAAACTACCTATCGGTATGAGTTCTCTGCACAAACAGTCATCATAATTGATAGGAAGATTTCAGAACATGTAGTAGACAGCTATAGGTAGACTAGAAGGATAAAACTCACCGGGAAATACAAGCCAGCATCATCGTGCACTTTCTTGATCTGCTGCAGTCTCTGATGTAGTTCAGTGATGAGTTTCATGTAGCGTTGGTTCAGCTGGTTCAACTCCGTCAACACTCGACCTCCGTCAGCCGCTGATGGAACTGGCCCTTCCCTCGCTGCCGCACTCACTCCAAGCTTCTCCATGTACTGCTTCATCCGCTTCTCATACACCTGCAAACAGTGGGACTATTACAATGATTACTTGATAATAGTGTCCTCTTTCCATCTATGACTGTTTAACCCTTTGACGCGGACTGTTGCCATATGGGTACAGCTATAAAGCATCATGTGCCAGACCGGGTTAAGCCGTCATTTGTAATTTTTGACATCCGGGCACTCTGACCCTCAGGGCTGAACGTCAGAGTGCCCTGATGTCAAAAATTACAAATGACAGCTTAACCCGTTCTGGCGCACGATGCTTTATACCTGTACTCACAGTGGCGTCAAAAGGGTTAAATGTCATGCAGGCCAGGGCCCTCTTGACATCAACAACAGGACATTCAATAAGTACCTAGCAGTGTTGGTATATTCAAACACAACACAATGCAGTGAATAAAGTACACGTTGCTGACTGGATAGACAAAGCACATACTTTGAACAACTGATCCATTAGAGCGAAATAAATCAAAAACAAAACTGTCTTTCATAAATCAGCATGCTCTTAAGCACCACTACACAAACAGCACAAATCAAAGCTGCACACACACAAACTCTAACAGTACGTGACAAATATGACCATACCTTAACTTCTTTAATGAACTTTCCACCATATCGATTCAGCGCCTCTACTGGAAACTTGTGATCTTTTGCTTCGTTGTACAGTTTCTACACACCAAGAACAATTACTGACATTTATGTTACGGATATTATCACAACGACTATTTTACAACTACATTACAACGAACCACAAACATCAAAGGCCACAAACCACAGATAGGGTAGACATCTAACTTCTAACAAAATATGAAGCTCAGCTCTGAATCAAAGCTGCCCACTTGGGTGCTAGAGAATAGTTATGTTTACCGTTATTATAGATACAAGTAGGATTGGACTGGATTGAGCAGTGTTTTACGTCTCCGACAACACAGTATAGGTTATATGGGAGACGGTTTTTACAGATCACAAGACCCAACCAACAGTATCAAAGTACTGAAGGAAAAAGCTATAAGAGAAAAAACAGAAAATGCAAACAACAAAATACACATATACATACACAATAATACACATTAAAAGGATACACATATAAGCACAAGTCCCCTAGTCTACAATAATATGGGGTAAATAGGGGACAGCTCCCACAGAGGTCAGGGTCGCCAGGCCTGAACGTCGGTGGGGCTGCCGCCGCTGTACCCCCAGATACAAGTAGGAAATGATGTGCCTTTTACGATTACTGCTGACTTCTCTACCAGTACTATTGGGCAGTAGGTTAGCTATTCAATGGTGCAACTGCACAGAATAGTAACAGATCTACAGGAGATAACCACGGTACCTAGAGACAACATTGGTTTGTAACTGATGGTAGATAGATGCAAAGGACGTGCCACAAACCATGACAACTTCGATGTCTCGTCGAGCGTCTTCCACTCTACCAGAGATCGGAGGCAGTCGAGAAACATTCTGTTCCAGGCCACGCGACCACAGCTCTTCCGTGCGGTACGCGTCGTCAAAGAAATGAAGATTTTCCAGCGCTTGGTCAGCATTTCCCAGCCTAGCAAAGAACAGTTAAAGCACATCAAAATTAATCACTTCTTGCGGATACCTCGGCGGAAAACAGGGTTGTGTGAAATTGACTTTTCGTTTCGGTTCGGATTCAGTTACAATAAATTACTTTTGGTTTGGCAGAAAAAAGCATGGTTCTGTTTTGATTGCAAAATAACTTCTCTTTAATTATTATGCAGAGATCCCTAGGAGGCCACATTAAGTTTTGCACTTCATCTGTCCGTCTGTCCATGCATCCCGTGCCTCAGATTTTCTCAAAACAAGAAAGGTATAAAACTTAATTTAGTGAAGAGTAACTAGGGGAGCAAATATAAGGTATAACGGTCATAGGTCAAGGACACTGGGAAGGAAAATGTTAAAATCGTTTTTTGCTAACACCTTCATGAAAAGTGATCGTTTTACGTCTAACCAAAACCCAAAAAATGATCAATGGCCCATTCTACACATATTGTCAAATACATTTCACCAGTGAAAATGCTTCGTTTTCTGATAATCTGTAAAATCTGTCATTATCCAGGAGGACCGCATGTGACAGCGGCCATCTGGCCGTCTACCTACATGTTTGATAATTAACCAATTAACAGATTGCCCAGTGATAAATATAAGGTCCAAACGTTCATTTTATAGTCTGGAGTCTGTCATCTGTTTGTATATGCTTTCTGTGCTACTAGCTTCATCACACGTGCATCTACATGAGGTTTCAAAATGCTTTAACACCTAATAAAATTGTGAAGTTATCAACAAAAAAATCTATAAGCCTAAATGACCTACGTTGGAGAGCTGACAGACATTATAAACTGGGTAAAAACACAGATCACATCACCAGTACTAGCAGTATTAGTGCATGTGTACATACTAATACCACAATACAAAACCTTAAAAAAAATCTTGCACTTTTAGTTGGTAATAAAATTCCTTGCTGACTATAAGTGGTGACACGAAGACCAGGTAAATATGTTACCTGTCGGAGACTTGAATGACGAGGTTTTCCCAGCGTGCAAGGATCAGGTCAAGCCGGTTCTCAAACTGTTGAACGTCGACGTGTAGTCGCGTGCTACCAGGCCGAGTCCTCACGACCAACTGTTTCAGCGTCATGAAGTCCTGCTGGATGGCATCGATCTGACTCTGACTTCGATGGACGGAGTTCTGCAGGTTCTACAACATACACAGTCCAGTCCACACTTACACTGCTGTCACTTGCCTGGTCTTCTACCACGCACAGCCAGCAGTCTTGCCATACAGGTACAGCTCTAAAGCATCCTGTGCCAGACCACGTTAAGCCATCTTTTGTAATTTTTGACATCCGGCACTCAGATGCTCAATTTAACCTGGTCTGGCACAGGATGCTTTATAGCTGAACCCATATGGCAACAGTGGCTGTCAAAGGGTTAACCAGTCGACACATACATACATAAGTTTTGTGCCAGCCTACATGAAACTGGTCCAGTCAAGCATCACACAGTTCAGTAGTGATGAGGGATAACTTCTGCCAAAAGTTCATAGAAATTTATTTATGACTGTGCCTATAATCTTCATGCTAAGAGGAAAGATAAGTAAAGTCTGAGCAGGAAAGACGAAGGTAATAGCTACCTGTAGCCAGGTAAGGCTTACCTGTAGTAGTTCGCGAGTCTGCCTCAAGGTGGCACTGTCATCAGACAGATGAGCTAACTGTGATAACTGACGCTCATGTGATGTCACCAGGTCCTCAATGTTGCCTGCCTCACTCAGCACAGTCTTGCTGGACTCCAACCTGCCGTACCACAAGTCAATCGCTGCATGTAGACGACTTCTCAATCACACTGCTTTGTTCAACAGAATAACGCTGTGCTACTTAGATGTTGTTTGAAAATACTCTTACTTACTTACTTACTAAAACACACACGACAGGGAAATGGTGTTACCAGTGATGAAGACACAGGCCTACAGCACCTTCGGCGATATTAGAGCATTTTCAGCTGCTGGACCCGGGTGATGGAACAGTTTTCCATTGCATCTGAAAGAGGCGAACTTATTGTACAATAAATTCTGGTGGTCACTAAAGACGTTTTTGTTTGGATAGTGGAGCCATGGCACAGCAAATGTGTCACAATGTCTTTCCACTTGTCATGAATGAAATGGTTGTATGTTTGACTCAGCACTCCGCTGCTAGTAACAACGCTATTATCGGTACTTACTCTCTTACACAGACATTGAGAAGTATGGCCACCTGTCACCACAGAGACGCAGCTGTGTAATGATCTGTTCCCACTTGTCATGCATCAGACGGAACTTGTGTTCAACGTGTGCCGTGTGCTGAGCAGCACTCAGCTGTTGATAACGATCAGCGTGGCTGTCAACGTCTGATTGATGCTGCATCACGGCCCGCTGCAGCTCCTAGCAGCACATGCAATACAATACAATATTGTTTATTCCGGCTTGACAGAAGGCAAGCTGTAAATGGTAAATAGCTCCCTGATTTTATAGAGCGCTTGAAAGTGTCAGCATGGCATTAGCTTTATCTACCGCTCTTACCATTTACCCATGCCAGATCCGAGTCCATCAAACGCTGACAGTCTTAAACTCCAACTTCTTACAGCTGGGAAGAAGGAGTGGTGGCCGGCCACAGCCGACAGTTTACCCCAGGCGGTTTACGTGACAACTGTGAAACACACTGCGTTAGTGGGAATCGAACCCGCGACCTTCCGATTGTGAGTCCGACGCGCTACCAGTTGTGCCACCGAGACCACCGAGCTGTACAATAATTATATCAGACTATAATCAACGAACAGCATCCACAACATCATTCGCTCCTCGCTTACAGCCAGTAAGAGGTGGCGTGGCTTGGTGATAATGGGTTGGTCTCAACCAACATAGTAGCTGCACATCGGGCACAGTTAATATTTGGATGGGTGACCATCTACGAGGGGGTAAACTATCTCTTGTCTGTAACCAGCCACCTAGGTTGACTCAGCCTTCTAACCTCTGTGGAATGGTAAAATAGTATCAGCCTTTAGGCTGAGCAATAATAACTAATGGATTATAGTGTCACTATCAATAACTGCAGGGCCACTATACAAAGTCAGCTTAGGATGCTGGTGTAGATAATGGCAGCCTACAGGTGGACTCACAGCCCAAGACGTCATGGTGAAGACAAGACGATCTACCATCGGTCATTTGATGCACACATCTGTAATCACTCTCACAATGTTATCAACAGACGTCGTCCAGCGAGACTGCCACGTCATACCTCATATCTGCTGCTCATGTCACTGGCTTGTGTCACGTCTGTAGGTAAAGACTCCTGCTGAACAGCAGTGAGTCGTGTATGTAGTTGATCTAACTCAGCCAGCAGCTGGTCCAGATCATTGGTGAACTGCTGGTCAGCTGTCGGCTTACGATCTGTCAACGACGCACCAACACACAACCAGAATATCAGTACGATACGATGATACGACAGAAGAGTTTAACATGGACTCATAAGATGAGTGTAGTCAGCTTAATCTAGCACACGTAGCCAGAAACAAGAAACTATAAAAATGAAACTAAAACAAACCAATGCCAGAGTCCTATTAGTTCAGTAGAGGTTAATATCGGTGAAGGCAGTCTAGAAGGAACCAGAAAGGCTATGGAGGAAAGGATTTGTGAAAGACGTCAAAAATTACAAATGATGGCTCACCCTGCTCTGACACAGGATGCTTTATAGCTGTACCCATATAGCAACAGTGGGCGTCAACGGGTTAAAGACGTAGTGTGAGACCTCGTTGATCCAGCTCGGCGGTGAGTTGTCGGTAGAGCTCGTCACACTGACGCAGTGCTTCCACCAGCTCCTGTGACTCCGGGCTGCGAGGACCGCCGTACTCAGCTACCAGCTTGTCAACGTCATCATGAAGTGCTCGAAGGATGGCTTCCCGCTGTGTTGGGCCGATCGCCTGGAACTAGACAGTCACACATACAACACACTGGCAACTTACCGGTAGCAGTAATGACCTTCAGACAACCTCTTGACCATCACCATCACGTGACTTATACTAACACTCAAACATAGAGCTGACTCAAACAGAAGCATAGATTCCGCTAAACATTTCACCGGCAGCGATGCAAGGAACGACAACCAAAAACAACAATCCTCCTCACAGGAGGATTCAAACAAATTGATGCTAACAAAACGCCTTGAGCAGTCATTGATGCCACCAAGCCAGGAGAATGTACTCTGCCTAGTCTACAGTGCTGGGAGCTGTAACATCTTACAACAAGTTTGTTAACTGTGATAACAACATTAATGTCACTGACAGACATGTCACAAATTGCTTACTTGTGCAGCGTTCCATGATCGGATGACATTGATCGTTCCAAAGATGACTTGTCGTTTGAGTTGGCGCTGAACGGTCTGCCACAGCTGCCTCAGTGCAGATAGTTCACGCAACAGTCTGTCGTCAAACAACATTCACCAACAACACAAAATACCATGACATCTCAACAGGTCACTGACAACAGCATTCAGATACTACAGCCAGGCTTAACAAACAATGATAAACTGATTTCAGACAGAAACATCCCATTTGAGACACCGTAGGCCATTTCAGAGACGATCTTCCCAGCCAATCTCTTGACTGATGCAGAACACCCACAGACTAATACATAATCACGACCAAGAATCAACACATAAAACCTGAACCATCCAAGAAAACTACTGACATATGCATTAATCAAATCAAATGAAAGTATGACACTGAAGCCTGGTTTAATGGCCTTTTATGTCATCCGGCAGAAAACGGATCAGACCTATTCTTTGGTTCTTGGGGCTATAAATTGGAGCTTCACACCCCACCCAACATAATCTACAGCCAATCACTTGACTGATACTGACAAACGAAACTGTACAGGAAAATACACAAACTAAATATAGGCCTACAACTCAAAAAAAGCAAACAACGCAAAATACAGTGAAACAAATCTACCCCAGTTCAGTCGCCTCTTATCACACAAGACAGAACTTACTCTACAACGATCGTGAGCCCACAACGTAGAGATATTATTCATTGTACTACAGCACACTCACTGCATTGCTTCGTCACCCAAGGTGTCACTCCGGACAAATCATTTACAGTATGGTATCTCCACCGTCAGCCAGTATAATTCGCTGTCACTCAAAAAAACGTTCTAAATCTTAAACTGAGAGACTGACCATAGATTGGGCATCACACACGTCATGTCTGCAGACTCTATGGTATGTCCACAAGACTACCTGCATTGGCCGGCCATCAGATAAGCAGTAACTCTGCATTTTCGTTGTTACAAATCACTAAAAGGACCCAACAGCAGAAATATCAGACGGCTACAGAGGTTAACCAGCCTCACAATGAACATCACAATGTCACTTCTAGTTCTTCAATCAACAGTTCAGATTGAATCACAGATGTCGGAAAACGCACGTTTTAGCAAGAGACTCTGCATCTTTGTTTGGTGGTGGAATGTAAAAGCAGATTGCTGGTACAAGACCCTCAACGCCGGCGCTATTACGTACTCGCCATCTCGTCCGCCGACTGTTGTCCAGCAACACACACTCCTCACCTTTCACTATACTCATCTGTACACACCACACACACAAGCTGTTCAAGTTGTGCCACTCCAGCATCCACTGATTAGCAGTAGTAATAATCATACGGGAATGCCGGTGGACTGCTCGTATTGGGCATGAGGCAAAATTCTTTTGCCAAAGGTGGAACACCCTAGGATTGAGGTTACATGATGCTGAACGAGGACGAATATCAAAAAATCTGTCCAGTTAGAATTTAGATA
>Ga0056129_1000116_pt1 | contig 16223 bp, 8 predicted proteins | sample WorMetLIZISLAND1_FD_71118 | JGI IMG/M metagenome (GOLD analysis project Ga0056129, IMG submission 71118) | Marine gutless worms symbiont microbial communities from Max Planck institute for Marine Microbiology, Germany - Olavius loisae LIZARD... ...
AGATAGGTGAGGTGGGAAATGAAACCATCTTTCGATGACTCATAGACTTGCTACTAACTATGCCAAAAATTATTGTAATCGGACACTTATTGTTAAAGTTATTATAGAAAATGTAGTCACATGTTTTTTGGGGGGACCCGGTGTATAGAGATAGGATGCTGTGTTGGTGTTGGTACACAGAAGCCACAGGTGCAACTACACTGTTAATGTCCTTTGAAAAAGTCTTAACTGATATTGAAACACATGTAACTCCAGCATAATACTGGCAGCAACTGTCTTGTGTAGGACTTGGCGTGGGTTTCCTGTGCTAATTGGCAGCTGTGCTATGTTGTATTATTTCAGTAACTTTCTGTTCAGAATGCACATCATAGACTGAGCTTGTTGATGAACTTCTGTAGTGACATTCGCCGCATTACGGCGCCCTGTAGATTGTCGCATTATTATCAGTAGTATTTCTATTAAGTCATACACACACAGGTGCACACTGATGTTCTGTGTAGATGACTGAGCAGCGGAAACAGAAGCAAAGGATTGGATTTCTTCAGTCCAAGTCTGTTCCAACTCAGCGATACTCGCCGGAGCTTACATCATAGACGGCCGGCACAGTCGGCAGTCAGCTGTCGCTAGAATGCACGTCTCTAACACCACCGCATGTGTCACGCTCAGTGCATTGAGATGTCAACAATCTTTATGCACGTTTAGACTAACCTTGTTCATTTGCTGAATGAATCTTAGAGCGAGAACTGTCCCTATCCGCTGACAGAGTGTGGCTGTCAACTTTACTGTTTTTATTTGACTTGCGTCTCAATTAATTTGTACCAAAGTTTAGATTAGAATGATTTTCTACCGCAACATTTTCTGTATTTCATGTTTTCACATTTTATCACACACTGACATTATACGTACTCGTTCTGGTGGAACTGTGGATGCTATGGTATTGATTGTTGATGACGCTGTGGCTGTGTGAAGTTTATAGAATGCACAACTGACTGATAAGTTGTTAGCCATATAAAACTGTTCCCATTGATTTTACAATGTGTGTGGTTGACTATCTACAGATAAAGAAGTTATCATTAATTCGATCGTTTATTATGTTCATTGTATATAAATGTTAACAGCTATATCACTAGGGTTGCCACCCGTCCCTTATTATCCGGGACGTCCCGAATTTGAGACCCCTTTGTCAAGCATCCCAGATGAACACTATCTGGGACGCCAGTGTCCCAGATTTTCCGCAAGACGTCGTTCACATTCCAGCAGGTGAAGAATCTAATGTCTGCTGCTTTGCGTCTGTCAATTTAGATGACTCGTATGACGAACGTTTAGTGCACAAAGAGGCTCTGTGATCAGTAGCCGAATAATCAAAACCATACCAGTCCAAACTGTACGTTGCAGACAAGTGGGACATTAAGTAGGTACAGTTTCATGCCTTCACGGATCTTAACCTGTACTGAATTAAAGGGGCACTGGCTTTGTTGTATTTTCTGGCTACGTGTGCTGGATTAAGCTAATACTCAGCTTTCGATTCCACGTTAAACTCTTCTATCGTATCGTATAGTTATGAAGTTGTGCCCCGCCTTTTCTCTATCATTTTGTAGCAAGACATACTGCTTATGTTAGCGATTCATTACACACGTCGTTCGATCTGCCTATAGGCTATAGCATACGTTTGTGAGTTTTGACTTTAATCACCCTATGCTGTATTGAACCTCAAACTCTACGTGATGATGCATAAATGTAAAAACAGTAAGACATCAAATGAAATTTGTGCCTATCCTTGTTGTTCAGTGAATCAATGTGGGAACCAACAGGCTGAGATGAGAAGGCTGCACAGTATGCAACATTGATTCTGGTCTGAGCTAATGCATAGGGTACAAAGATGATTGCAAAGAGACATGAAAGGGCAAAAAAACTACGGCAGGTAGATTAAGGTATTTTTGTATTCAAAATGCATTAACTCACCTACGAGCATCCGTAAAATCAAAATTTTTCTGGGGACGTCACCCCGTACCCATTAAAGGTGGATAAAGGAGGGAGAGAAAGGGGTAGGGTACGGAATGGGAACGAGTGGAGTGAAAGGAAGGGTGTCTCAGATAGCGAAGTAAAACGGGTGGCTATCCTGTAAATCACGCGTATCAGAATACCAGTAAGGCAATAATAGAAGCACATCGGCAAAATTCTATTGCACTTACTGATTCATGATGTTTACTATTGTCATTTTAACAGGTGTATGGTTTTTAACGTTTATATTGTATATTTTCCAAGCTTTTTAAAACTAACCATTCGTTTGATGTGACCATTAATGTGCAGTTCTCCTTGCTGATACAGAACTTATCCCACATCAGTCAGTGAACCAGAGAGACGTTTCGTTCACGGCATTAGGTAGCTAAACATGTGGAAATAGTAGACCTCACATTGAGGTTAAATGCTAGGTTTTGTGCTTGGAAGCATATCATCTACGTTATACGGTAATTTTGTGACGATACATACACCACCGATCATTTCATAGTGCTGAATAATTTATTAGCTCATTGGCTGCAGACACTGATTTGATAAGCCATTGCTTGTGTATCGTTGCGTTCGTTCGTTGCTTTAAACTGTTGATTTGTAGCCATTGTCTACATTATTGTATATATATATCTGATCACATGATTCAAATGTAGGATCGATCACATTTTTATTATGAATATGTCTCGACAATAAAACACACACACATGGTATTAATATTAAATGTGAACGGTATTAATTTTCCTGTGACAAAAATAACAAACGATGAATAACAATATTTCCCAATACGCTGAAAACTTGTTGTGACACAGTACAACAATGATATATATCTGTAGCTTGAAGCAGTGTGAAAACTCACCTTCTATAACTACCTACTCAACACCTGTACATAACATCACCTGGTGACTACTGGCACTACCATGTCGGTTCTGTTGCTTTACGTGTTTCGTGTCAGTGAGAATGTAAAGCATCCCAACTGAACAAATATCTTTGAGGTAATACATTTGATTTCTAGCCATAGCCATGAAGTAGTTTTGGTACCCCACCCGACACAATCTAGGTCATTACAGAGGCAGCCATCACTTGACGGATACTGACAAACAAAACAGTACATGAACTAAATACAACGCACAATGCAGCAAAACAAAACTACCCTGTTTCAGTTTCCTCGCACTACACTCAGCCAGGAAACGAGGTGGGCTTATTCTACAACGCTCCCCACACATTTCTAGCCATGAGAGTAGACCTCTCAGGTTGATCCAAAATTGTGAGTTCCTTAACGTTGAAGTCGACCACTTCGTTCACAGTAATAAAAACCTGAGCCTTTGAACTGCAAGTTAGTACAGAACAGGTCAGATATACACTGTGTCTCAAAAAAATGCACCAACTTTGAAACGGTATTGCTAAAAATTATAAGGATCAATTTTGATGAAATTTGGCAGAAATATTCAAGATACTCTAGAATAGAGTTTGTATGTTTCAGTTTTCACATAGGTTCGCTTTTTTATGAACTTTTCGTCTTTAAAACCGGACACCGAAAATAACGAGAATTTTGACGCTGTATCAAGCAAACGCGGCAACTTTGACGCCATTCAGTAAAGAAGACAAAATTTTGATCAAAAATCTGTGTGAATGTAAAGGTTACAATACTCGACAGTTTATAATAAAGTTTCCGGATAAAAGTTGTACGAAGAACAGCATTAATGGTGAAGTCAAGAAAGTTCGGAACAGTCGTCATAAGTTTTGACCTTTAATTTTCGTCACTTTCGCTGATGCAATTTCGGACGAATATTACTTAAGTAAAACTACATTAGCAGTAATTTATTGATTAGTGTATCATGTTTAAATGTCTGCAGATTATGTGTGCCAAATATTATGAGCTTCGGTGCATGTTTTAAAAAATTCACCTCGTTAATGTTAGCGCGTGCTTATAGCGTCAAAATTGGCGTTATTTTTCGGTGTCCGGTTTGAAAGACGAAAAAGTTAATAAAAAAGCTAAACCTACATGAAAACTGAAACATGCAAACTCTATTCTAGAGATTTTTGAATATTTCTACCAAAAATCATCAAAATCGATCTCTACAATTCTGAGCTATACCGTTTCAAAGTTGGTGCATTTTTTGAGACACAGTGTATATCTGCATTGCACACTAGACACAATAATGACTGTCATCAGCAAACTACAAGCATGCTCCAAGTAAGATCGGTTGGTTACTTCTTTCTGGCACATTCAACGCAAGTAATTTTAATTGGCCTAAATAAACAACATCAAACTACAGGCAAATAGGTAACTTAAAATGCGTAGTCGCTGGTCTGGTCATTGTGAATGTAATTAACACGTAGGGCCGACATTACAGCCAATAGCATACCAAACGCCAAAAAAGAAGAGTGTAAAAACACCCATCATCCTTATACAAAATGAAATGGAACTGGTTGATACTAACAGAGAACTGATTAAACATGCACTGACATACTGGGTATAATTATTACACTGCATCAAATGCACATTTGATCCTTGTTAAGGGCAGTTAACCAAGCTAATAGATGATTGACGTGAACGGTACCATAATGACAGTCATTTCCCTGTGCTATCTAGCAGGTAACAAACTAGACCAAACCTGCGAGCTGATCAAATGAAACTGCTACTAGTAGTAGAAAGCAGCTTGGGCAATATTTTGTCGTGCGCCGGACCAAATCATAGCTCAGGTGAGGCCAAATAGAGTTTCAGAAGTTGTTCAGTGTTAAGTGACTGAGTTGGCTTTCACCCACAAATGATGAACATGAATTCATTAACTTTCATGAGAATAATATACCAGTACTAAAATAAATAACATAGGCGATAATATTTGCCATTTCTCCAAAAATGACGATTGATTGATGATTGAGCAGGGTTTAACGTCTACACCAAGACAGTATAGGTTATACGGGCGACGGTTTTTTACAGCTCACAAGACGCAACCAACAGTATCAAAGTACTGAACGAACAGAGATTACACAATTAACAGAAAAAATACAATAATGACACAATAAACACAAAACACAGCAAATCCCGTAGTCTACAATAATATGGGGTGACTAGGGGACGGCTCCCCCAGAGGGCAGGGTTGCCAGGCTTGAACGGCTGTGGGGGGCCAAAAATGACGATTTAGGTACCAGCATGTGCTACAAAATGCTATAATAATCTGCAAGCAACAGCTATCTAACAATCAGCTCGTGTTAATGTGAGGCATCAGACAGATGTGAGAGATATTTTACATCGACAAAACAGTCATGATATGTTCAACTGGTAACACAGTATTCATCACTGACAGTTTCTACAGTGGATTTGGGCGCCCTGCACCATGCTGCTGGTCCATCTCATTCTCATCACAATGTGTCGATACCACAGGGGTGCCACTGTAGCCACCGGCAGCTGCCAACAAAGATGGCCGACATATGCCGTGATTGGCTAACTGACCAAACCATGGACTGCTGCTTTGTTGTGATTAGTAGTCCAAGACATCCCACAGTCCTTTACTCTACACCTAAAAATAGATAAAGATAGATCCACTTGGTCCGCCATGTTTGCTGACAGCTAGCAGTGGTCATGGAATATTTATTCACATCCGTGGCCAGTACGGTATCAAGAAGAATGTATATATACATACGTGACACCTCCACCATGTCAGATCCGGTAGAATTCAGTCATCACACGTATTTCCCACAAACCTTACACCATATTACACATGTGCATCTTCTTATCCCAGATGAAACAGAACTTGCATACAGCTTAGAAAAAGAAATAACAACAGACTTACTTATTTGTCACTTGTATAGTTTCAAAGTTATCACTAGAATGTTGTTAGACGGCATTGCATTTCATCTGTACTTTCTCCCATTCCATTATTGTGTTTAGTTGTCAACTGTGTCAATAAAAGAATATGCTACGCTACGTTATGCCGACATACCTCACCATGTTCAACACACAACAAAACTAGCCTGGTTTAGTCACTTCATGTAACACTCGGCCAGGAAATAATGTGGGCTTATTCTACAACGCTCCCGAGCCCACACGGGGCAGCTGAGATTGATTGAGCAGGGTTTAACGTCTCCACCAACACAGTATAGGTTATACGGGCGACGGTTTTTTACAGGGCGCAGCAGGGAGGGAACTGGAAGACGGGGACTGTGATGAGGTGATGCACACAGGATGAGGTGAACCAGGAGAGTGAACAGAATGAGGTTGACGGAATGAAGAAGGGAGCTGATTCCACAGCTAAGGTGATGCATATCTAAAACAGTGGTTGGTGATTTGTAATGATGAATATACAGAGGATCAATTGAGCAGGGTTTAACGTCTGCACCAACACAATATAGGTTATACGGCCGACGGTTTTTACAGGTACAGAGGATCAAGCAGGGTTAATAACAAATGAGGAGCAGATTCGGAGTGGATTGGATTGAGCAGTGTTTTACGTCCCCGCCAACACAGTATAGGTTATATGGGAGACGGTTTTTACAGGTCAAAAGACCTAACTAACAGTATCAAAGTACTGAAGATTCTACATCTAGACTGAACAGAGATCAGACTGTGCATATAGTCCAGTTTTGTGAAAACTATAGGTAAGTGATAGGAGTTTATTCAATGCATAACGATCAAATAAAAACCAAACACTAATAAGCACACGCAATAGTAGCCCGTAACTGCTTACACTTCCTGTTCTCTTAACAAATATTTATCCACTGCAAATTGGTCATATTTAAAAAATATTCTCCGACTGCCGAATGGGTGATCACAGGCGATTATCAAGTGCTATGTGAAGACAGCAAATGAAACATTACGGGACAAAAGTGACAGTAAACACACAGCCTCACACCCAGATGGTTGGTCACATGAGATTGAGATCACATTGTTTACGTAGAACAGAACTTCTGTCACATCAGGCATCTGAGCACAGTCAACAATGACAAACACACACAAGAAAGCCTAGCTAACACTCAGGCGAGCGCGCGACAGCAGTGCATGCATGACGTCCCTAGAGAAGAAACCAACAGCAAATCAATGTAGGAACATAATGTTGAAAAGTACCTTCAGTGGGTTACAACGCTGTCGCTGGTAATGAAGGTACATATAGTACACAGAGAAACCAAACACACAATAATCACACAATAAACACAAAACACAGCAAGTCCCCCAGTCTACACTAATATGGGGTGACTAGGGGACGGCTCCCACAGAGGGCATGGTCGCTATGTCTGAATGGTGGTGGGGCTGCCGCCGCGGTACCCATTAAGTCATTAATAGTAACTTTGGACGTATCTCCTACCATTTTAGAGATACTAACATTTAAAGTTAGAAAATGGCTTATAGGGTGAAAATTTTATAATCTTAAATTCAACCGTTTTTGGCTGATTCACCTGTGTGACAGACGGACGGGTGATAGCAGCATATAGCGTGCTAAGCATATATGCTATATGCTGTCGCGCGCTAAGAATGCTCGGACAAACAGTGGAGTATGGCAAAACGTAATGATGGGAAAATAAATTACAAAAATAATATAGAAGTGCGGCACATAACAAACGGAAAAATGCAACGAATGCCAACAACAACTTCAACTTCAACTTCAACAAAAAGTGTGTTAACTTCCATACAGTACATTAGTCAACAGTGACATACATACACTACTCAATGTTTTGTATACACACCTGTGAATAATCCACGTATTAAACAGATACAAATGATTTCAATATCTTGAGGCATAGTAATAAAAAAATTTCCTAACAAGTAGCTGTACAATTCCGACAAACAACGGTCGACATTAGATGGTCGTAAAAAACAGACGGAAACCGATACAATCACATACCTTCAGCACACACCAACGACGACAATTAATGTCATAGTGATATGAAATCCATAAAAACATCACAATTGTTAGTAGACAGCGGCAAACAGTGGGACGGTGAGACAGCTATATCTCCAGCTTATCAGCTGACATGGTGATCTGGTGCAGAGTGCCGTTAGACGCCGGATGCCGCAGCCGTCTCTCATAGTCGCGTGCTTTGTTGTACAGCAAAACGCCGATGACGACAATGACGCTACCGAGAGTTCCAAGCAGAGTAACAGGGTTGTGAAAGAGTGGGATCGACAGCCACATTGCAAGCGCACACTTGACTGTGTTACATACGCTGTACAACAACCACAGCTCATAGTCATGGCACTTCGGCTTTGTTCTGGATCACTGCAGCTTATTTTCACCAGCGAAAACTAATTAGGTATCTCTGCAAAAATGACGACAAATTCACTTAATTTCTGTCAATAAAAAGAAGAGAACAGAGCTTTGAGTAACACAACAAGGCTCAGAAGATAAGTGCATTGATAGACTACTAAGCCCTTGTGCAGTTTGACATATTTGTTCGGCATTTTTGTAGGCCACATGACAGTAAAATTTCTCTGTTTAGCATTCAGATGCAAAAATGCTGGCTATCCTGTAATCAGACTGTCAGGTAACGAAATTACATTTATAAATTATTATAAATTATTATACTGCGGTCAGACACATTCTAATACTTCATGATAAATGACCATTCGTGATCAAGCCGTAACAATATTAACAAGGAATTAATATATCTATCAATCAATCAATCAATCAATCAATCACTCAGTCTCTACAGTGTAGCTACACAAACATCCAGGACCATCATGTAACAATCCACTTCAACATGTACATTCAGCGAATAGTTTTCAGCTGCCGATTAAACATATTAGCATCACCGATTCAGTCACATAGGTTCAAAATAAGGACTGTATCAAGCAGCAGGAACACAGTACAAAAGTAAGCCATGCTTGTCAAATTTAGCACATGTTGTAGACAACTGGTCAGATGATCTGAGTCCATATCTGCTTTAGTATTCTGCCACTAGCCAAACCAACCATCATTTATTGGAGGAAGGCACTCCAAGCAACATCTTGATACAATCAACTGCTATGGAACTTGTACCAGAAATTTGGAGCTGCAACACTCATCTGAAACTCTCTTTATCTAAGAGCTCTCCGAACAAAACAGAAATCTGCAAGCTTAAGTCAGAGCTGCTCCAAATGACGCTGTCAGTTTGGTGTAGGCCCACAGTCAACTTTATCGCAAACAACTGAGAGATGATGATGACGACGATAGAAACGTGTGAAATCACCTGTGAGTGAGCGGTGACAGGAACTGCATCAGGCTCCATGCCATCATTGTCTGGCAATGATAGAGCATACCGTTGATGAACATCAGCACGCCAGTAGTGAATGATATCTGTGACGCCTGCATCGTATCCAGCAGGAACAGGCTGGCCGGTAAGTGAAACAAGAACGCAGCTGAGCACGTGTAAAACTGAAACTCCGCAGGACTGCACAGCAAACCACAGCGAGTGGTTCAGCGGATAACTGCCGACTGTCGATCTCTTAGCATCGACTTTACTGAAGTATGCTTGGTAACTACTATACTACGTTTGCAAAATGTGGACTGATTTTCAAGTCCTTTTACCAACAGATTTCCAAGAACACTTTGTATGTGCTAAGTAAGGGACTTCCACCTCACATCAAATGCGTTGCCACACAACCTTGTGAAAACTAACAGTAAAAGATGCATGGATGAAATTGTTTTAGAACAGATTACAAAAAAAAACAAGAAAGCAGAACTTTCAAAAGAAAAACTAAGAAACTGCAATGGTTGATATTTTCACTTCGTAATATCACCGTGCAGCCACAGGTCGACAAGTATGCAGACAATATGCTCAGCCAGTACCGGTAGCAGACAAAACCAAATGCATTCTTTCAAATTCAAATCACTGATAGCACTGCACACAGATAAAATCTATAAAAAAACACACAAAACAGATAAAAGAGGCTGATGAACAGCAGACCTTGCACGATGTTGTTCACTGCCTCCGAGGGACAACTTTGATAAGACAAACTGTAAACTACAACAAACCATAATGTCACATACACAGTTCACATCATAACGCAGTAATTCTACAGACAGTATCACATTACATACGTACATACACGTTTATTGATATTGCAGCCGACTGGCTGCATTGTTGCACTTTTCCAGCCAGAGGCCTAACACTAGACAAAATTCACAGCGGCAACAGATCTGACACACGTGTGTACTTCAAGCGTTGTAAAATACTGCAAACTGTGGCAACCACACAAACAGTGGCATAGTCTTGCACAAACTGTCAACACTGTAAGTTCTGCAGAACAGATTCAAGAAGTCCAGTACAGCAACGTACAAAGCAAACAGAAACGCTGTGACATCAGTGACGTACCATTCGGCAATGTTTGTTCCGATGGCGGCAGCAAAGCCGACCATCGTAAAGCTGAGCTCGTAGGCAGTGCAGAGTACCAGGCCAAACATGATAGGAATGAGAGACAACTGTACGAATACACCGTTCTTCTCTTTGAGAACGATGTACGATATAACGGCAGTGAACAGCGGCGCCGAACTTTTGATTGTTTCCACGAATGAGACGGCGACGTACTTGAATGATACAAGACCGAGAAGAATAACAAACGACCTAACAGAACACAGCAAATACGCTCCACTGACACATGTAAACATTATCGTCTCAGTGACGGTGCAAGTCTCAGCTGATTCCGTCCCAACAGACAATGATTTAATTTTAATACATAAGTATGTCATTAGTTCAGGATTTGATCATGCTGACAATATGGAGTACTAGTAAAGGACTTATTTCTATCAGTTTAGTTACTCTGTGTCAAGTGCAGCTCTGCCAGTTACTATTGGGACTAGTAACCATGTAAACTCACGCTGCCTGTCATGGTGGCCACATTTCACTCAACTGTTGTGTTGTCAAGTCTTCATCATGAATCTTCACGTGGTGGTGCTGGGGTCCCACTACTGGCAGGTTCCTCCATTTCGTTTCCATTATCTCTACTGCAAGTTTTGCAAAGTGGCAATGATAATATTGTTCAAAAGTAGTTATGACACTCGCGTTCTGCCAGTCCAATGAAATCCTAGAGTTGGCTGCCTCCACGCGGTGCCACTAAACTGCTGAGATCTTCACTGTGAAGACGATCTCATATCAAGCAGACTAAAGCCACATGGGACCGACTGCAGCCGGTATATGCTCCTTTCTCTTCAGTCCAGCCAGAACGTGGCATAAAACAGCATTATAAAATTCTGGGGACCTGAGTGTGATTTTGTGGCACAGGGCTCATGTCTGACAGCGACTACGACTAGAGATTCTGCCCAAGATTTTATGGCACAAGGCAACATCTTGAGATGTTATTTCACTTGTGCTTACTTCTGCTATTGGCGGTTACGTCTTTTACAGTGTATTGCAAGTTGAATAAAAAAGTTATAACAACAAAGTTAAGTAGGTAGCTGAAGCCTCTGGTTCGGTGTACAGTGTACACCTATCAGAGATGTTCTTACTCAATGGAGACTGATGACAAAATTCTTCTGTTTAGTCAAGACTGTTGGTAGGATGATCATGGGATTTCCCTGCCCAGTTAAGGGTGAGAGAGTCTCTTGTTCAGTCAAAACTGATGAGAGGATCTCCCTCTTTGGTTCAGGCTGAGCCTGAGGTGAGCTGCTGGTTAAAACGTAAGCAAAGTGGCTTATACCACTTTATATTATAATCTGTATGAAAGCAGAATTCAGCAAATCTGTTTTGTTAAAATCATTAAACCGATGTATTACATTTTGTATAGTTGGCCGTTGGCCTTGTGACTGGAACTGGAATACTTTCTATTAGGGTTGTGTCTTAGACTCATGTAAACTAAGACGAGTTACTTCATAACTTCTAAGAAGTATTGCAACCTTATTAGGCATATGGCTGTCTTTTGCTAACTTAAGGCAAGTTATTTTAATGATATTGTACTCTCGGGGCCTGAAACTCCTGACAGGAACCTTGACAGGTTAATGTGAGGATACACATTGGGATACTAGAATCCTCAGCATTAGGCAGTAATACGCCTGTGCCATATGGTATGGTATCGTAAGGTAAGGTTAGGTACCAATGATGATCTCTAATAAAGTACATAGAACGCAGAACGTTCTTATTAACCCATTACTGCATGACTTTTTGTTTTATAGTTCAATGTAATTGGTTGGACTCACAACACCCCTAAAACGAACATATCTGTATTAAAAGTATTTTTGGTACGAATAAGTGCCATTCCTGGACCCTGTTTAAAAAACGTCCCACATATGGGACGCTATGGACGTAACATTTATGCCGACATACAGCTCAAGCACATGTATGCTGTCTAATCATACACAGTCGATTACCAAACAACATATGCTGACAATATATGCATAAATTCATTAAAGGTTCACATAACACTGATTAATTGCCAGACCAATTATTATTACGTATCATGGCTACTAGAGTTTATCACTGTGATGACAGTTACAGTTAATATGGCTGTAATCCCCCACACACAGAGAGTACATCGTTCAGAACAGCAACAACTTTACAGACTTTACATAAATAACTGCATGTGTGTCACTCACCTCATGAGGCCCACCAAAGCGATGCTCTTGAAGAATGTAAAAGATCTGTTCAGCAGATCTTTCTGGCCGCCATTGGTGACCTGCGTAGCAGCATGTGCTGCCAGCGGGTCACACGGCACGTAGATGTTTACAAAACCCATCACAGCGCCACAGATAAAGTGAATACTGGCTATGAACAACAAAAAACATTTACAGTGTTGACATGGTTCAGTTATCATGATTAACAAAATACACATATCAAACAATGAATGCATAACTTGACATCTTAAATATCACTAACTCTCTAAGTCACCAAAAATGACTAAAGAATATTTATCAAGAGCAACAAGAAATATTTCAGATTGCGACCAATCTGATTAGTCCTTGCACAATATTCTCTCCCATATCCCTGTAAACCTCCTCTCTATTTCATGAAAGTGGCTTGGATAACCCATTAGAGGGATATCCGGCCATTTGGATTTGATCGAACTGGAAATAGCACCTTTCGATCTGCTGACCTGAAAATCGCCACTATAGAACTAAACATGAAGTGGATTGGATGGACCCATTCCGGAGATATCGCCATTTGGAATTTTCCACAGATGATGGCCGGCTGCCATCTTGGAGTTGATTGAACCGGAAATAATTCCATTCGATCTGCCGACCCTGAAAACCCCACCATAAAACCAAACATGAAGTGGACTGGATGACCTGGTACAAAGGTATCTCCATTTGAAATTTTCCAAAAGAGATGGATGGTTAGGATTTAACAGCATTTTGAGCATGCAAGTAGCGGCAATGTCATGCCTGTGTGAGTTTATAGTTTATTAGTAAGGCCAATGGCTTGCATAAAGGAGATTATGCATTTAGGATGAATGTTACGGAAGATTTGAGATTAGAACCTGTATAGAAATTTTGGCAAATGATATCAAAATCGACACAACAGATCAGTATATGTTCTACAGTTAATAAAGAATTACAAGGTACCGTATACAAATGAGAGGTCGGTCGGTCGGTGGGTCATTAATATATATACTTACACTGATATACTCCTCTTCGCTACATTAGTAACATAACGCCCGAGAAGTAATACTAGCAGGCAAAAGTTTCTGAAATGAACAATCGCTCCGAGTGCATACAAATGCCTGTATTTAAAAATTCATAATAAAATAACAGCTCTTCAAAACTTAACCGAACAAGACCAAACAGAAAACTCACGTATCTGAGTCACATTATCACTAGCATCAGAATGTCAAAAGCACTTACAGAAAATAATCATTTCTGCATTGAGCATGTCAACCACGTATTTGTTGAGGAAGATGGCACCAAAGCTGAAGAGATACCAAAGCACGAGGACAAGCAGTGCCCTGACACTGATAAGAGAAACGGCTTCTACAGTCTTATCCAGCTTTCGACAGTGAACCACTGAACTAACAGTGATATGGCTTGATAACGCAGAACCGTTACACTCTGGGTTATTATGCAACAATGGCGTGCTGCTACCATCTACTTCCACAGTTTCATCTGCACTGGAACTGGAGACATCCGACATCGCCAGAGATCTGTATCGTCCTCTCATAAACTGCTTCAAATTGTTGTTTTCCTGCACGAAATAACACGGATAAAAATTAAACCATAACACATCAATGTTGCAGGCAATCAACAACAATCTAACTGATCTTAGCCAATTCTCCTTGTTGCTGGTGTGCTGCCATCTGACTTTGAAAGAAACTCATTGCAGTGCATGGTAAGACGCAAATTAAGATGTTTCGACTCAGCCATGTGAATTTTGCAACGTCTCGAGTCCCTAGCAGATCACTCCTTCAGAAAACATACCATCGCGCCAACTTTGAGAGCTCTACTTCAAGCATCATGAGCATTCATTGAAACCGCACGTTGACAGAATTTGAAAAGCAGGCATGCTAAGCAGTGACTTTCATATTTATAACAAACATGAACCAAACTGTCAGAAGCAGAGTGAACAGGAACATTGACTGACATAACAAGTGACTATCCATGCTCACATATGCCTTAACTGCATAGCTCTGCTTACAGGATGCATTTTCAAGTCGAGAACTGTACTATTTGCTTACTGAATTGTACCTAGGTAGGAGGTGCCAAAAACCTATTCCAAGCACTACAAATAGCACATATGCACCACAATATGCAATTATGCATGTAACAGAATTAACACATATGCATTTGGAAAGAAACCACAGACAACAGAACAATATCTAACTTAAAAGCAGTTACAATTTAGTTTCGCAGACACAGCGTGTACATCTGTTAATTTGAATCGCATAAAAAGTCAGTATTCGTACCTGAAAGCCAAGTTTCTTTTGAACAAATATGCCGGCAAAGGTTTCATGTAACTGATTGATTAGAGAATATAAAAACATCTGCAAAACATGTAAGGAAAGGTATAACACAGAAATTTGAAAAAGATTGCATTCATTCAAAATGCTATCAATACCAAATTGTAATTTCTACTGATGCTGCACAGATAACAATTCCTTCACAATGAATGTAATACTCCATTAACTTTTACCAGTTCTAACCAGTATAAGACATGGTTGTGCAACATTAATAGGCAAAGCCATATAACAATGAGCTTTTGATCCCAAAAATAATACAGACCAGGGCACAGTGACTGACTAATACTGAGCTTAGAACTTCAGACTGAAGGCAGAGTAATCAGTGGTTTGCACACAGGCAAGCAAACAGCCATGATTTCACCCAGTGACCTTCCACAATCAGCGTGATCCGTTCAAGCTCACTGAAATGTGAAACAAGATAATAGCAAATGATTCAGCAGGTGAAAGTGATTCACATACTACAGCTATCTCTAGCCATTGTAACTGATTCACCAACCACGTGATACAGTCATCATTACAATAAACTTCTGGTGTTACATCCACTGCAGTAACAACCAGAAAAGCACTCAATAGATGGCATAGCCGCATATCCTAAACAAAGGCTATAACACCTGCTCATGCAGGAGTGGTGGTGAAGCCTGGTTGTTGTCATATTGTAAAGCTCGACATATAATTGGAATAGATATTGTGCATCTGAAAACTGTTGGGCCATGCGGCCCCACCGACCCCCTTGGGGGTTTGTTCACCAGTGACCGTAATTAGCAGTACATACTGTTTGGTAGCAGCATTTGCTGTAGACATATCGGAGAAGAGCGATTACCCACACCAACCAGCATGGGCCACTAATTACTGACCCACAGTCAGTGACTGTGCCTTGGCTTGTATTTAGATTTACAAAAAGCTTTTGACACAGTCGATCATTCTATCTTACTTTGGAAGCTAAATAAGTATGGAATAAGGGGAATACCCCATTCTTGGTTCACTAGCTACTTGTGTAACAGGATGCAATTTACTTCTGTAAATGGGTGCAGTTCTAGTAAGCTAGCAGTTCCCTGTGGCATCCCCCAAGGATCTATTCTGGGGCCACTTTTATTCCTCTTGTATGTCAATGATCTCCCAAACTCTATTCCTGGGGAAAAAATCCAGTTATTTGCAGACGATACCAATTTGTTTATTTCTGCAAGTACAATAAGGGAGCTTGAGCAGAAGGCCAACACTTATACCCTAAATATAAATAAATGGTTGACTGCCAATAAACTACATTTAAATATTGAAAAAACTTGTTACTCGGTCTTTTCACCAAATAAATCCCCTATATCTACTATATCATTAGAAATTAATAATTCTATCATTAATC
>Ga0056129_1000117_pt1 | contig 16182 bp, 4 predicted proteins | sample WorMetLIZISLAND1_FD_71118 | JGI IMG/M metagenome (GOLD analysis project Ga0056129, IMG submission 71118) | Marine gutless worms symbiont microbial communities from Max Planck institute for Marine Microbiology, Germany - Olavius loisae LIZARD... ...
GCAGATTTACAGATGGAGTTAATGTGCTTATCCAATGAAAGGTGAGAGTCAAGAGTGACACCAAGAATCTTAATATGGTCGGACAGCGAGACTGGACAGCCAGCGACATCAACAGAGTGCTTTTAATCCAGCCTACTTTGATCAGGTCGGCCAGTCGTCCCACGACTGGACGGCTAGATTCAAGAGTGCGGTGTCGTATGGCACTGCTTATGTCGGTCATTACTGAACGCGGTTGGATCCTTTTGATTACGTAATAATACCATTAGTAATACTGAATGGCTGCATGCCAATGTACGGCAGTAAAGGCCAGGTTTGTATCATGTATTTGTATGAAATTCATCAACTTTTGTTGTTCAACCTTTCACTAATCATAAGTGACGTTATGCATAGTTAGCCTATCAGCTGTCTACGAACTCATAGACAGCTATACATGTATGTCTTGGTGCGGATACTTGTGGTTGCAGATCTTCCCAGTGTTTTCAGTGGTGAAGGAATTGCTTTCATTGATCCATACATGCGCTACTTCAAGAAAGAGACGGATGGACAGAGAACATCTGACCCAACATCGTGCTATCTGTGGCATCTGCAAAGAAAGAAAGATGACATTTCTCGACTGACACACCAGTTCGAACCGTATATACAGGAGATGTTTTGCATAACTACAGATACTGTTTCTCAGAGTGGAGGTTTCCACGGAACACTGTTTCGTTTTCCCTTTCGTCAACGTGAAATGCTGGAAAATGCAGCTAACTCTGCAAACCTACTGTCAACAACTGTGTACGACAAAAACAAGATAGAAACTCTTGTCCAGTCTTTGGTGGCAGATGGAAATCACATGCTGCTTTTTCTTAAAAATATTGAAAGTATTGAGGTCTACGAAAGGCATCCAGGATGTAAGCCTAACAGAGTACTAAAAGTTTGTGTTGACCCAGATTACCTGAAGGCCATGAAGGTGCAACGGCAGGAGTTTCAAAGAAAAATTAGTCAAAGAAAAATTAGTCAAAACATTGCCTGCGAATTCGGTGACGAGCCTGTTTCTATTACGTATCCTCTTGCAATTCAGACGTCAGATGAAATTGGGAGAAAACTACCAGAAACAACTTATTGGATAGTCTCGCAGTATTTTGCCGCAAGAAGTGAATGCAAGTCGATAGGAACAGATGCAGATTTGGGTTACTTGCCAGTTGTTGGAGTAGCTGTAAAACTAGATGTTGAAATGGACAAGAAAGATCTCTGTCAGGAAGTTCCTGACGGGCACATATTCTGTTTCTTGCCTTTGCCGCTGGAGAAGAAAAGCCCAACAGGGCTTCGTGTCCACGTGCACGGCTGCTTTGCCATTGACCAGAATCGACGACATATTAAGTGGCCTACAGCAGATCAGACAGGACCACTGAACGACCCGGCTCTCTTATGGAACCGCTTTCTCGTTAGTTCCCTGTTGCCGAAAGCTATGATGCAGTTGATTACATACCTCACACAGCTGGAACAGAGAAAGGATGTCGCGATGAATGCGCTGCCAGAAGTGTTGAAACGCGCACTAGACGAAAAGACAAAGTACAACCGAGAGTTCTTTGCACGGCTGGTTTATGCAATAATTCCAGACGTTAATTTTGTTACACAGCAGTGGAAAACTTTGGCTGATGCATTTGCCAAAGCAGTGCTCAGCGGACAACGGTTGTTTTTCTCGCCATCGTATCCTTGTGGACGATGGTTGCATTGGGAAGACACCATTTTTGACACTCTGACGAAAAGTGACAACGAAAGTCAGCTGCTGCGAACTGTACTTTACGCCGATAACAAAAATCTCGCATGCATCCCAGATTATGTGATGGAGCTACTGCCAAAAGAGTATGTATGCATTACTGTGTATGAAGTCTGTAAGAGCCTACTGAATGTGCAATATGAAGTGATTCGGAGTGATAATGATCACAGCATACTGCTCAGATATGTCGTGACCAATCTCAGTTTACCTCGAGACGTCAAACATCTGTATGGTTTACAACTTCTTCCACTAGCAGATGGTACATGGACAGAATTTAAAACGAACTCGCCAAACAACGAAAAGGTGTACGTTGATTCAAAGGATCACCCAAGCCGTCTGTTGCCTGGTCTTGAGGGTCATTTCTTCAACGCCGCTGTTGCACCAAAATCGTGCAAAGAACTTTTCAAAGAACTTGCAAAGCAAAGTAATATGTTGATTTTATACTTGTAGGGATTAGAAATCCTTTCTGTCATCTAACTTATCAAACAGTGTTGTATTTATTCAGGCATTCTGTAATATGCTTGAAGCTGGCATAAATTATCATGTCAACGGTTTGATGAGATTTGAGGTTTATCAGAGTACTTCACGGATTTAATGCACTTTGTTCACACTCTTAAATAAAAGAACATTGTTTGAGTATCGATGTTTTAGTAGTGATCAGAATTATTTAGTAGGCTATGTTGATTAGCAAACTGCATGCAGTTCAGTTGATCAGTGTGACTTCTCTCAGACTTATTGTTAAATTTGTTGTATACTTAATGCTGTTACGTACACAATTGTAATAATTGTTATTTTTTATTTTCAGAGATAACCCAGCTGAGCAATCTGGATCCCGAAGGAGTCAGCGAACTGATGCCACAACTGTTTGTACAATGGAGCAGCAAATGTCAAATTGGCAAGAATGAAGCAAAGTGGATCGATAATGAGTGGATAACGTTGTTGTGGAAGTACTTGAATAATCACTTCGCTACGACACTTCACCTGCTGGAAGGTTTGCATATTCTTCCACTTGCTTCAGACGGTACACGTATGCTCAAACTCAGTAAGCAAATGGCAGTAATTTCACGAATCGACTCATCGGGATCGGCGTTGCCAAGTGAGTTGGTGACAGTTTGTGACAAACTTGGAATTTACATCATTGCTGATGTTTTGCCAGAGTTGTATAAACGTCAGTAATTCTTTGGACACTACGCATTTCTACCGACAGCAAAAGGATTGCTGCAAGCGATGAGTCAAGTGCTTTCACTAAAAGGATCTGCGCATGTAACCGATAAGCTTCTAACATGTACGGACAAAGTTCGTTTGTGTCTAAGAAATTTTCTTGCAAAAGAGATCAATGTTTGGAGTGTTTCGGAGTCAGAAAAACAGCTATTGCAAATTCTTCCAATATTTATGACAGTTGATGGAAGTGGCAGAGAGAAAGCGCGACCAGTCTCGCTCAGAGAAGTCAGCATTGCAGCACCGAGTCTACGTGAAGGAAAGATACCAGTTCCAAGTCCAGAAGTACTGTTGAATGTAGAAGACGAAAGCTCAAAACGTCTTGCTGAAGCATGCGGTGTGAAGCAGAAATCAATTGCCGTCATTGTTGCAGACGTTTATCTTCCTGCAGTGAAAAGTGATTACTACTGTAGAAGTGAAGTGGTGACAGTTATGAAGTATTTGTGTGAAAATCTCAAACAATTTCAACAAAATTGCTGCAGAATTGAAGAACTTGGCAAAGAAATCATGTTCGTAGAGAAACAAGATGGCACCTACGCCAGGCCATGCGACGTATTCGACGATGGAGAGAAAGTATTAGCTCAGCTTCTCAGTTATCGAGCAGCATTTCCGACAGGCGAGTTTGCAAAACCCAGATACAGACAGGCCCTAACAGCCATGGGTCTACGGAACTCATCTTCAATAACGGCGACTGAAATGATTGAGATATCCGCAAATTTGTGTTCTGACAACTTGCCAGAAGGTGAGAAGAAGCAGATGGCACATGCTTTCAATCAACTGCTAAACAGACGCTCAGAGTTGCTCAGTGAGTCACTTAAAGGAATGCCACACGTGACTCTCCGAGATAAGCTAATACACTTACCGTGTATTCCAATAATTTGCAAACGTGCAGATTGTCGCGATTATCCACAATCACTGGCATTTTATGGCAAGAATATGCCTAATGGATTTGCGACACCAGCCGATGTGAAACCTGCAAAGTATGCTAACCTCGTTGGTTCTGTAGTACCTCTAGTTGATGCGCAGGACCTTGCAGTGCTGGCAAAGGTATATGGCTGGAATGACGAACCTACCATAGAGGACGTCAAACGACATCTCATGAATACTGTAGACTGCTACAACTGTCAGCAGAAGGTTCAGTTTTTGAACGTGATACGTTATGTATATCGCTTTGTGAATGAACGTAAACATTTTCTGAGGTCCTTCGTCAGTACTATGTCAGAGAGAAAGTGGATATGGAATGGTGAAAGTTTTTCTGACCCAAGCCAAGTAATTCTCGGCAAAGACGTATTTGAGCTAAAACCTTACAGGTTCACACTTCCAGCTGAACTTTCTGAGTTCAGAGATTTGTGGCGTGAGTGTGACTTAAAACAGAGAAGTGACCTGACTGAAGTCTTGCACGCTGTGAGAGACAGACATGAACGAGAGGATGATGATGCAGAAGAGAAGACAATTGATCACGATATTCAGCTTTGTGTTAACATTCTGAATTTCCTAGCGAAGCAGAAAAACCTGCAGGATGTGGAATCTTTGCTTATTCCAATCGACACAAAGGCTGGCAAACTGGAGATGAAACCAGCTGCAGAATGTACTTACATTGATAAAGAATGGTATCAACATGACTTTGACATAGAAGACTTGAAGGCCGACGTCTTCTTAATTCATCAGCTAATACCACTTGCGACTGCAGAACGACTGAACATTCCAAGTCTTATCAGTCGGACGTTAGGAGTTGTGGACCTAGACATTGGATTCGGGCAGTCAGAGCCACTGACTCGACGACTGAATGCGATTCTGAGAGATTACACTGATGGTTTAGCTGTACTGAAAGAACTGATTCAGAACGCAGATGACGCCGGTGCTTCGGAAATCTGCTTCTTGTATGATGAACGATGTAACGAAAACGCCAGACACATACTTCTTGATCAAGGAATGAAAGAGCTGCAAGGACCAGCATTATGGACATACAACGATGCTGTCTTTGCTGAGAGTGATTTTGAGAACATTATTAAACTGAGTGGTGCCACCAAGCAACAAGACGGTGAAAAAATTGGTCGTTTTGGTCTCGGTTTCAATGCCGTTTATCACCTTACTGATGTTCCATCATTCATTAGTCGTGGCAACGTCGTGTTTTTTGACCCGCACACAAAGTACCTTGGACGTGCCATAACAGATAAAAGCAAACCTGGCATCAAGTTAAATCTGGAAACTCATCGACACAGAATTCAGCGTTTGGTCGATCAGTTTACACCTTATAACGATGTATTTGGCTGCGATCTCAGCAAGGACTCAACAATGAAATCATACGAAGGAACTCTATTTCGATTTCCTTTGCGTACAGAAGCACAGGCAAGGAAGAGTGAGATTAGTAGCCAGCATTACAGTGACACTGAGATAATGAAGTTGTTGGAGCTCTTGGAAACTGCTGCACATCATATTCTTTTGTACACTCAGAACGTGCAACTGATTAAAGTGTTCCATCTGTCAGCGGCTGCGACTTCAGCAACAGAAATGACTCTGTGGCTTTCAATAGAAAGAAGTCTTGTGAAAGTTATGCGAAATGTGATCAAGCCAACGAAACCTCTGCCAAAGAGTGCAAGTAAGTTCTCGACAAACAGTTCACTTCAGTGTAATATTTTACAACAGTGTAGTTTACTGATGAAGAACTACAAACAGAAACGTTCAGAGGAAAGTCATGTCTGCGAAATGTCTGCCATATATAACATATCAGTAAAGTATGGCAGTGCAGCACACACAAAATTCGCTCGCGAAGCATCAGTAGGATCCGACAGCTATTGGCTTGTTGTGTCCTGCAGTGGACAAAGTAAGTCGTTGGAGCTAGCTTGCCGAAATTCATCACTCATACCAGTTGGAGGTGCTGCCGCTCAGCTTGAAAGAGTTGACGAAGCGAGCTTTAAGGCAGTCGATATCCAATTTGGCCTGCACTCAATTGGCATGGTCTATTGTTTCTTACCGTTACCAATTCAGTTCAATTTGCCAGTACATATAAATGGTTTTTTCGCTGTTCACTCTAGCAGAACTCATCTGCACGAAAGAGTTGCTATGGATAAAGAAGACAAGCGAGCTTTGTGGAATGAGGCATTGATGAGTGACGCCGTATGTCACGCTTACTGCATTCTGATGGAAGACTTAACTAGATGTTCACAGACAACGTCGTACAATGCATGGCCAGTGGCAAAGTCTCTGAAAGAGGTTGCTCGTTTGGCGGTACACTTGTACCAATCGTTTTATCATCGCATATGCACAGACGACAACTGTGCAGTTATTAGAACTGATGAAGGTTGGGTGTCTCTAAACAGATGTAAAATGCTCCACCCAGACTTCAGAAAAGACGAAGTTGCAGAAATGGCATTGCATGTATTGAAAATGACTGCAAATCAAACCGACAGAATCGCCGACATTCCAGAAGAAGTGGTGAAAACAATACTTGAAGTAGAATCATGCAAGACAGTCATGCAACAAAAGTTCATTGACAAATCCACATTCCTCAAAGACTGGTTCTTTCCAAATATCAGAAAAATCGACGCAGTCACAAGAGATACGTTGGTACTAGATTGCTTGTTTGACGACAAGTTGAGGCACTTGCTGAGTGACATCGAGTGTATTCCAGTGTCACCTGACGGTGAAAATCTTAAGACCATATCGGAACTTGTGCATCCTGATTGCAAGCTCACAGAACTTTACGACGCTGATGAAGGATACTTTCCTTTGTGGAAGTCAGGTGTTGCTGATGACGACGAAAAACGGCGATGCATCTACGATGCTTTAGTGAAGCTCGGAATGAAGAAACATGGTCTCACATGGGAAGCAATAGCAGAGAGATGCACGGTTATTCAATCAAATCCAAGCACAGCAACAAAGAGAACCAAAATCGTAATCTTTTTAATGAGTACCAATTTAAAGGAGAACGTCAAAATTTCTCCGCATATTCTCGAAACAATCTGTCGCACAAAGTTTTTGCTAGCGATGAAACGTCCAGCAAACTTTCCTGTTAAGTGGAAAGGTGACGATAGTATCCTTATTTCAAGCAGAGAAGGATATTTGACTGAAAATAAACATCTAGTGTGTTGCTCTTATCCTGTGATTGACCAGAAGTGTTTTGATGCAGAACACAAAGGCGTCAAGAAGACACTAGGATTGCTTGACAAAGAAGTTAAGATAACGACTGCAGTTAGCCAGATATGTGAACTGCAAGCAGCAGCAGAGAAAAACTTGACAAACGACTGCTTGGATCAGTTCTGTCAAGTGTACAATGAAGTTTTTTCTTTTCTTAATGGAGCTGTAAGCAGGCTGAGCAGTGACGAAAAGGCTGTGCTTTCCAAACTTGCGAACACCAAATGCGTGCTGATCGATAAGGCGTTGTTAATGTTACCGCGTAGATGTGCAATGACATCAACATACAGAACTTCGTCATTGCTACCACATCTAGCTGTGATACCTCCAAGCACAGTGACGCGGCATGGACGAGTGTTGAAAGCTATTGGTGTTAAGGACGATTTTACATTGACAGACTACGTATGGCTCTTGCATGAAGTGCAAACACAAAGCCAAGGTCGCAAGCTTAACGAGCATGAAATGGAGCTTGTGATTTATGTAATTAATCAGTGCGTGGACCAGGAATGTCGGAAGTCACAACCGACAGTGTCATTGGAAGATTTGCCAGTACCGAACGCAGCCAACTCTCTCTGTCCGGCAAATTCTTTATGCTACAACAACTGCCCATGGCTAGTAACACCAGAGGATATCAATTGCTGTAATCAAAGAATTTCATATCCAGCTACTGAGTCCATTGGAATCAAAACTATTCGCCAAGACATTATGAAACGTCACAGAATGGTATTGCCATTTGGACAAAAGGAACGTCTAGTAAAGCGAATTCAGCGCATTATTGAGAACTATCCTTTTAGTGAAGACATCTTAAAGGAGATGCTGCAAAATGCTGACGATGCTGGTGCAACTGTGGTGCACTTTATTTGTGACTCCAGGTCACTTAAAACTGAAAAAGTGTTCGACGAATCTTGGAAGGCAATTCAAGGACCAGCGCTGTGCATATACAATGACAGATCGTTCACTGAAAAAGATCTCCAAGGCATTCAGTTGCTAGGAGAGGGCAGTAAGTCAGACGATCCAGTAAAAACTGGACAGTATGGAGTCGGCTTCAACTGCGTGTATCACGTCACAGATGTACCTACTTTCTTCACAACAGTTGATGGTCGAGGCACTGTCCTTTGTGCATTTGATCCAAACTGTAAGTACGTACCAGATGCAGCCGCTGATAATCCGGGCGGAATGTTTCAAGTTACTGGCGATCTACAGAAGAACTTCTGTGACGTATTCAGTGGCTATTTTACCGAACGCTATAACATATCTAAAAACGGCACAGTTTTCAGACTGCCTCTTCGCACAGAAGACATGGCGAAAGAATCGGCAATCTTGCGAAAGACAGTCAGGATAGAAGATATTCGTTCACTTTTTACAAGCTTCAGACCAGACATGTATGAGGCTTTACTTTTCGTAAATTCAGTTGAAGAAATCTGTTTACGAGAAGTGATATCCAAATCTACCGACACCACACAGTTGCAAGATGTATATAATGTTCGTGTGCGACTTACTGAAAACGCTAAAGCGCGCAGAAATTTCTTTCAGTCAAAGATACGGAAAACAGCAGTGAAGTTGAGAAAGAAAGAAAAGAAGTTGTGTGAAGTTGAAATGAATGAAGTGGTGTATGAACTGACAACTGAAGACAGCGAAAAGAAGCAAGACGTGTGGCAAATAGTGCAGAGATTTGGCTTCGAAGACAATTTTGTTATTCCAAAGATTGTTTCTGATGCATATCAGTATGGAGATCTTGGTCTTCTTCCACTCGGTGGTGTTGCTTATCTTAAGCGATCTACCCTTACTGATGCAACACCAAAGTCTAAGAGGTTGTTCTGCTTTTTGCCATTGCCAGTGCAGTCCGATCTGCCGGTGCATATCAACGGACGTTTTATTCTCAGCAATGAAAGTCGACGAGGTCTTTGGACAGATGAGCACAAATCGTTTAAGTCTGAGTGGAATCGATGCATTATGGAAGGCGTTGTTGCTCCAGCGTACTGTACTCTGATACGGACATTAAAAGTTAGCCTGACAGAACAACATTCAGACTGTAGTTCAGTTGACGAAGCAAAACATAAGCTAGACACGTTTCATTCGGTTTTTCCAAAGATTTCTAAAACAGTTGTGCCGTACGAAACTAGTTTGACAACTGCAGTTTATAGATACATTGGCGCTGAGAATCTAGACATTCTTCCACTACTTTCGTCAACAAAACAGCTACAAAATGTGAAGTGGATGGGCCCACTCGGCCAGCCAAATAAGAAAGTGTATTTTGATGATCTGGAGAGTCAGTTGCATACGCCAAAAGTTGGCATTGAGAGTCAACTCTCGCGGACACTCTTTCGTAGCTCCGGAGCAGTTGGAATCCAGTCAACTGCAATTGACAAGGAGCAGACGAAACCACATCTACTGATCAAACAAGCTCTGATGCGCTGTGGCTTCCTGGTGTTTGCCTGCCCGTTGCGTCTGTGCATTAACTTCGAAAAGGCACAAGTCCCCGTGGAGAGAATCAAGCCAGAGGCAGTGCTAGAATTTTTTGCTTCTTACAACAAGCGAGAAGCGCAATGCAAACTTGACATTGTTCCATCTAAGCTGAGTGAAACTCCATTGAAAGGAATTGAATTTGTTGAGGCTGTGTTGAAATACTGCTGCAGAGTGGCCAACTACAAGCGAAGACTCGTCGGTCTGCCACTGCTAGTGACAAAATCTTTACTGCTAACAACGTTTAACAGTCAAGATCGAAAGTATGTCACTGATTACAGCGATGTAGCACCTAATGCTCCAGATATGTTCATGCATTCGAATATATCCAAAGTGTTGCAGCTTCAACCTACGGAAGATGTGCATCTGTGCCGACAGTTTGATGTTATTGAGTTCTCTACGCTGCTGCCAGTTATGTTAGATAGAGACGACTACTACGGAACCGAGAAAACAGTAAACGCCAGTGAACTGGAAGAACTGTTGCGAAAAAATAGCGCAACGAGGTGGCTTGCCAGAGTATGGTCATTTTTTGCGTCATTCGTTCCATCTACAGTCCAGCAACATGAGGAGCTCACGGCGACAGTTTTGAAGCCAGTTATTGACTGGTGTTTGCTGCCTGTATCCTGCAACCATCGCGAGGTGCTTATTCCAGTTCGTCACTCATCTGCTGTGCTAGACTTAAGAGACGAATCACCTAGTCAGTTCGTTGATATTCTAAAAGCACTCGCAGTTGCTGAGCTGAATTGGAAATGTCTTGACGAAACACCCACTTTGTCGCATTTCATGAGATCATTGCTTGGAAACATTCGTCAGCCGCAGTGCATTGTCTCGGTACTCAAGAACCTACTTCAGCAGAACTCTTTAGAAGGTGCGTTAAGCCCAGAGAAAGGATTGCGGCTGTTGGCTTATTTCTCAGAGAATGTTACTGACTTACGAACTGATGATGACACCAAAACCGTCATATCACAACTGCCGTTTTTTATTTCGTCGTTCAACAAGCAGATTTCAATACAGATGGCTTCTACTTACCTCTTGCCTGCAGTACCTGGCGATGGCATGGAAACATGGAGGGAAGAGTTGAACGTCACTTTTCTTATGTATGAGTCAAGTATTGAGAAATTGATGAACTATCTTGGCTGCAAATGCCTGACAGTCGTCGAAGCATACACCGCGTTTATATTCCCTCATTTTGACAAACTTCGTCTTGATAGTCAGAGAGTTCACATTGAATTTGTCAAGAATCATCTTTTTCAACTGAAGTTCACACATCTATTGCCTGAAATAACTCGTTTGACAAAAGCACTGAAGGAGTTAGCGTTTCTGCCGTCACAACAAGCAGAAGGTCGTCTTGTTACTGCTGCAAACTATTATGATATCGATAATGATGTTTTCAAAGCTATGTTGCCAGAACACATGTTCCCACCAGCTCCATATTGTGAGCGGGTTTGGAGAGAATTCTTGCTAGACTGTGGAATAATTCATGAAGTAACCGAGGAAAAATTTGTTGAATTTGCCATGGCTGTGCAAAGACAAGCAGTTGAAAAACTAGAAGACACTGTTTCTCAGCAATCTAACGTACTGCTGAAACATCTATTGCAGAGAAATGACTTAACATCGCCGACATTTCTTGACAGGATCAAAAGCATCTCCTTCATACAACCGGATGAAGTTAGTGAACATTTGGAACATCTTCATCCTCAACATGGATCACGAGACGCAACAGGTCGGCTACGGTTCATTCACTTGCAAGAGTCTGTGCTATCCTGTAACAGAGAATTAATCTGGACGACAAAGAATATATTACCGCCGTGTGTCCGCGAACATGCACTGAAAACTGGTAAAAATAAGCATCAGAGGTTTGCTAACTTGATGCAACAGTTTCAAGTCGTTGTGGAACCAACGCCAGATGATGTTGCTCAGCATGTTAAGCAGTTGTGTAGTTATGTCGCTAACAAGGCCAATCATGACTTACATAACGAAGTAACTGCACAAACGCTCAAAGACGCATTAAAGATTATCTATGCATTTCTGATGAAGCATTCACCGTTGCCAGCAAATGCTGCGTCTGTTTTAACAGACACGCCAATCGTCTTCTCAGCTGACAGCTGTAGACTGATTCGACCTTCGCAGTTTGCTACAGATATTTTGGAAGTAAATGAAATCAAACCATATTTGAATAGATTTCCTTTTCCACTCGGTGAGTTCATCGACCTATTTCTACAGCTGGGAACCACAAAATCACCCACTGTAAGTCAGTACGCAGGAGTGCTTGAAGCTATTCATCATCAAAGTGAACAGCGAAAATTGCTTCCAGATGAATCCAACGCCATTTCTGTGGCTTTGAGGAGCACGTTTGATCTAATGTTTCATGCCAGAGAAGAAACATTAACGGTACCAGAACGAATTTATCTACCAAGCAGGACACATAAACTACTGTTGTCTTCAGAACTTGTATACGTTGACGATGAAAGCCTCCTCAAAAGACTCAGAAGATTTCAGAAACCACTTCTTGTCGACCTGAAGCCTATCTGCCATTTGACAAATGAAGAAGACATCAAAAAAGTCTTGCAAAAACTACCAGTCGTCCAGCAGCCAGCATTTCTGTCGAATATGGTAAAAGAACACCTGGATGAAGGCTGTGAAGACAACGATTCAGATGTTGCAAATGAACTGAGAAACAGATTGACGTCTGCAGAATTCAGAAATGGAATTCAACGCATTGCAAGACACTGTCTGGTTAACAAGAGCCTTACACCAGACGACATGCAACTGAATATTCAGAATATCTGTAGTCGAGTGCAGAATATTCGCATAATAAGCAAAAGCGAAATAAAGACATTTCTGGAATATGAAGGCGAGAGAATACCAAACAGTGAACAATCGTGTCCATTCTTTCACGAAAGCGTAACTGAAGGTGGAAATTGTATTCCGCAGATTTATGTTCAACGCAATCCTGGTATCTTGACAAACTTACATTGTCATGTAGCTAAAGTAATCAACAAAACTGCGGACAATCATTTGTTTCCAGGTTTGCAAATGCTCACGTTGATTGTAGGCTGTCCACTGCAGGATATTCATGAAGTCCTAGACAGTCACGGAATAACAGGAATTAACGATGAGATTATACAATTTAATCCTCCGATTGGGAGCTTGGTGGCAGAGAGCAAACACTGCTTTCTAATGCAGAATGTATTTTTGTTCGAAATTGGGTGGTTGGTGGCACTGGAAGTGGACGATCCCTTAGATCGCGGTGAACGTGGCAAGGCAAAATACAAATTGGTGAAAATCCTAGAACGGATTCGCTCTGAGAACGAGTCTACTATGGCAGACAGATACAGAGTACAGGTTTCTACGGACGGGAACGATCAAATTGTCCACGCTAGTTTGCTGTATGCATTTAGCAGAGACGGAGTGTCACGCGATGTTTTGGAGCAAGAGGATGAAGATGATGATGATCGTGATATGACGGTTGTTCTCAGACCACCAGGATCAACAAATACAGAACCGCCAGAACCAGAAATGCCATCTGATCTTCGAAGTATTATCAACTTGTTGAAGAGACAGCTTAGAGAAGCTTGGATATTACCAGAAGAACAACGTCGCAGAATAATAAAACGGCTGCAGTTGCAATGGCATCCAGACAAACATCCTCCAGAAAAGAAGAACCTCATGACAAAAGTATTTCAGATGCTTCAGAACTTGGTCGCAATGTTACAGCAAGGCAGATCGATCGATGACGTCGACGACGACGATGAAGCTAGCCATGCGCCACACGCCAGGAACACGTACGACGACTTCATGGGTGAACGTGCTCGAAGTTACCGTCGGCAACATGATTACTGGCAAGACCCCGATCATTCGCATTTTTTCAGACAATCCAGACACGGCCGATTTACACAGAGGAACTATCGTGACCACTACGCCGACTTCTTTACAGATTTTCGTCCTGCTGCCAATCCAGAACCTGCTGAGGCAGCTCGATGGATGAGACAAGCGAACTATGACTTAGAGGCTGCCAGGAACGACGTCGATATGGCAGAGTGGGCGTGCTACAAGTGCCACCAGGTAAAAGCAGCTCTTCCTTCTGACTCAAAACTTGGCTACAAATTCATATCTGCATTATACAAGAAAGCCTAGCTAACGCTAAGGTAAGCGCGCGACAGCAATGCGTGTATGACGGCCCCTAGCGAAGAAATCTATGGCAAATCAACGCAAGGAACGTAATATTGAAAAGTATATGGGTTACAGGGTGTCGCTAACAATATGGGTCTATCGTCATTCGTTTAGCCGCCGTTGGCTCCCAAATTTGCAAAATCCCGCGAAATTCCGAGAAAATTCGAAGTTAGCAGGTCAAACTCATCCAAGATCATCTATCTTGATGTCAATCGAAAGCGCATAAGCGACTTCCTATCAGTCATTAACAGTAACTTTGGACGTATCTCCTACTGTTTTCGAGATATTGACATTTAAAGCCAGAAAATGGCTTGTTTTGGAACCAACCCCTTATTTGACGCCCCCGCTCGACAGAAACCCGTAGAATTTCTGTTGATGAAACTTACCTCGCAAAAGTAGAATGATGGGGCTACCATATGGTGAAAATTTCATAAGTAACCTTTTTGACTGATCCACCAGTGTGACAGACAGAGAGACGGACGGAGAGGCGATATCATATAGCGCGCTAATCATATATGCTATTATGCTGTCGCGCGCTAAAACAGAATAACCGCATTAATGAGCTTTATGCCTACACACACTTCAGGTTAACACCATGTTAGTGACCTTGCGATTTTCGCTCAGAACTCGCCTTCCCTTGTCGTTTTACATGTTGTGTATTGTCAGTGTTATACACTTGTTCGCTATGCGCCCTCTCCCCCACGCAGTTCCGAATGCTTTCAAAATCTGAGGTCAAATCTACAGTCAAGTCACTGTAATCATCGAAATCTTTGGCGAGTTTTTACCGCGCGTTGCACAGCGCAGACTGTGCAATCGCTGGACGTCCATCTGACACGCTGCGGCACCGTGTCAAAACGGCTAAAGTCACCGAAGCTGGACTCACAAAATTTGGTACATAACCCAGTCCCCCTCCACTATACTCCGCCGGTGTAGTCTGCAATCTACATTGCGTCATACGATCGAGGCATTTAATTATGTATGCATGTATGTATGTCGTTTATTATTATGTAACAAACGTATATATTATACAACAGAGATACATAAAATCATGAAAATGCAAATGAATAAAAAGAAAGAAAAAGAACACAGTATAATACACAAATAAATACATGAAACAGACAATGAAACAAATTAGGGAAATTAAAAATCTAATACACTGAACGAAAAAGATAACGAGGAATAATGAGCTTCTGTGTAATTGAGTTTTGTGGAATGAAAGCTGGTACGGATGACTTTTAGGGCGGAGAAAGTATACTAAATCATGTCAAAATTTTCTGCGGAATCTGACAAATTATTGAGTACCTTTCTTGAAGTCATTTCCACACAGTCACATCATCGAATGCTTTCAATTTGTAGACGATTCCTGTACATAAACTTGACGTGTAATGTTCAGGCTGCAGAGAAAGCGCTGAGAGCGGCACATTTATCGCAAGACAGAAATGGCATGCCGTCCTATCAAACGACCGACTTATTGCAGCTGTCGATTGGCCTTGCCGATGCTGATCTCTCAACTACGCTGAGACAGCTGTCTTCACTGCTAAGAGACGCTGATTACCTGCGGTACCCGCATCGTCACATGTCACCACTCGTTCCACACGACGATATCGACGACGCAACCATGCAGTCCGCCATTCAGCTTACGGCACGCCTGTTGGAACTATGCCGGCAATTTATCGATCGACAACAGTAACTAATATCGATCGTTGGGCGAATGTTTCTGAAGATCTAGATTGTTAAACGCTAAATCTACGAAAAAACCTATATGCCTAGTTCTTAAAGATGAAGACTGTAATGTATAATGTTTTATGTAGGCCTATAATGATGAAGACCGTTCACAAAATTTAACATTACCAGAATATTACATTGTAGCAAGACATTACTAGTATTGCATTACTGGTACATTCAAATTTAGAATAGGCCTAATATCATATCACAGTCTTACTGTGGCTACTCATACGTCTTATAACTACGTGGACACATCTAACTGTCATTATAAAGTTGACAAACTATTATATATTTCCGCAATAATTTACGTTAATTATCCAAAATTTGAAAATTAATCCAACGTCACTTCTGTTTTGTAACGGTTTTAACGTAGAAACAACACGCTGAATTATCAAGCCGGCGGCCGCGGTTTTCAGAATATACATGCACCAACAGTCACTCATTAATTACTGTCAAATTATGCCTATGTACAGGGTGCGCCAAAAAAGTAAACCCCTAACCAAAAATTCCATATTTCTGGAATTGTAGCAGTTATATTCACCAAATTTGGAAGGGTAACATATGAGGATTCATTCCACATATTCTGCAAATTTTATTAAAATCGCACATGTGGTTCAATAGATACAACAGTTTAAACTTTAAGGCTCACTTTTTTCAAGTGAACACGCTGCATATTCAGTAAGTCTTTCTTAATAACGAATCAAACT
>Ga0056129_1000120_pt1 | contig 16138 bp, 11 predicted proteins | sample WorMetLIZISLAND1_FD_71118 | JGI IMG/M metagenome (GOLD analysis project Ga0056129, IMG submission 71118) | Marine gutless worms symbiont microbial communities from Max Planck institute for Marine Microbiology, Germany - Olavius loisae LIZARD... ...
GCATTGAATATATAAATTTTGTATTAAAAAGCATCTGAAAATGCAACAAACTAGCATTTCAGAGAAAAATTTCCCACCCCATGACCTGCCTCGCCATTGCCCCCTTAAAACGAACCCCCTCAAAATTATACATCTGCCACTGAATGTTTTGCCTGTCAATTCCCAGTGCGCTGTCCGTAGCCGACGTGCTGCCAATTTGACGATTGATAGTTCAGCATTTAATGTTGCCAGCGGGCTTTTATGTGTGCTTGTTTTTCAAACAGGACAGCGTGTTTCGACAACAGATAACGTTCCGCCGCTGTGCGTTCTCCGCAAGCTGTTATTGATAATTGATCGTTATTGTCTGTGGCTATTTTACTACGAATTCATTGAACGCGTGCATAGCAGTTAACCATGTGAATAGCTGAATACGTGCTTTTGAATCATCATCTATGACGTGTAGGCCTAGTGAATGACTGCCAAGACAGTGTAGTTGCTTAACAGACTCATGTAGACATGCTAAGTTGGATTTCTAGTCTGCTTTGCAAAGTAGTTGACTAACTATACCGCACCTGTAACACTGCTGCTGATAGGTGAGCAATTTGTACAATGGTCTGTTTTCACGAATAGCTCGGCTACAGAAGAACTTCTGATGGTATAACCCTCTATACATGCACTCCACAGAATTCTTCTAAGAGGAATTACTGTGTGGCATGGTTCTAATTTACGTTGGCCTTATGTTAGTTTTGGGGGTTTATAGTCATTCTAGTCCCTTGTTCCTATTGCTGCTACTTTACCGACACTGTCTGTGGACAGGGTGACTAGTGGAATCCATGCCATCCCATGCATGAGTAAACGCCATGTAAGACAGACAGCGAATTACCGGTAAGTCAGCCAACCAAAACTGGCCTGTTTTTCTTGTCCCACTAGAGATATATTTCACAAAACTTGTGTTTGAGAGGCAATTTATAATGATACTGAATCGTGCAATTATCCTTACAATTATCCGATTTGATTTAATTTTTTTATTTCCATTTGGAAGTATGCAGTCCGTTTAACAAATTTACTCCTATCTCAAGCTTTCGTCACTCGCAGTGCTGTTCGGTGATTTTTTTGACAATTTGTATTGGCTGAAAATAACCAATTTTTATCGGTCATAATCGGAGTGCATATCTTCATAATGTTTTAGCCGCTTAACTTAGCTAAGCTGCTGTGCAAATCTAGCATACTGATTAGCTCTGTGCTATTGCATGCACTTTCTTCATAGCACAGGTTATAGCTAGCTCTCTACTACACGATGAACGGACAATTTCGTTATCACGTTGATAGGGAATTAATTCTGTCTAATGCCTTATCGTGAAACACCCATTTCTGAGTCGACTACTGGGCTTAGCTAAATAAGTAACTGTGCATTTTTTTTGCCTTGTGCCATATATGTTGCATGTGGTTTGTAGTAGTTTGTATAACCAATAGTTAATGATTCATGGAACATGTACATTTCATGTATTTGTCCCAGTTTGCACCGTTTGACATCATGAGTGGAAAACTAACTCAGTGTATATCATGAGCCGAGACAGTCGCACAGTCGCACATAACCAGTAATTAAGATATTACAACACTTGCCTACTACAACTCAGTCCAGACTGTGTTGTAACTACACTGTGAGTCAAAAAAAACTGTGCCACTTTTATTTTTACTGTAACTTTGGCAAATGTTGGTTGATTTTTAAAATTCTTTCAGTGTCGGAATCAGAAAGAAATGGCTCATAACAAGAATGAAAAATTGCACAATACTTGCGATGGCATTTAAACATACTATATTGTTAACTTACAACACATGGGGAAAAAGTTGCACAAATCCATGTCTTCAACGTCGGACATCAGAGAAACAAGTCGGTTATAATCAGAGTCAGGTGGGTCCACTTAACAATGTGATGTCACTTCAGAATGTCTTAACAGAGTGCACGTAGCCAAAAAAAGCGGGAGATAGGGACGATCAGCATCGTTGGAAGCCAGTAGATTGCAAGGTATAGGACACGATCTGTGAAGTATGGATGGATGGTAAGGTTCCCATGCCTCCTTGAAAGTCTTGCATTTTTAGCCGACTGTATCAACGGTCGCTGTTACGTATGTATTGTGGTTAAACTGTGGCTAAAATTACTATTGACAGCCTATACAATTCCTATATTCCAAAATGCTTTGCTTAGAGGTCGTATCAAGGTCATGTCAACCATTGCGTTACATTTGACTCTCAAAAACCGCTAGAGATAAAGGTCACGTGAGCCCCGGTTGGCTTCTTGCTCTAGTGGTACCTTCGGCTTTTCATTCACATCGCATGCAGGTACTGCAGTTTAGTTTTTCTTCTTAAATTTGCAAGAACTGAACAGGTCCTGGAAAATTTTTAAAGCGTGGGATTCTCTATTAACAGCATTTTGAAGTCTGGAAGCATCATCGCACAAGATCATACATGCCAGCTTGAGAATACCAGGGGGAGGGAGCGTCCCCTTCCCATCTGACTAGAGACATAAGCTCCCCCCCCCAGCAAGTCTTGGGTAGAGCCCCGGTTCCTACCTGAAATTGGACCAGCAAGAAAGTGACAGGGGATTGACTCTCCCTCCCCCTTTACCCTCATTATCTCATAGTTGCATCTCGAAAGCTTTTGTCAATAAAGATGAGAACTAAGAACAAACTCAGGTTCCCATTGGTCCTTAAAAGTCTTGACACATTGAAATTAAAGGCTGTGTGAGAAGTGCTTGAAAAGTGCTTAAATTTTGTTTTGGAAGTCGGTCTAGGCTGGGTCAGGCGGGTCTGTATCTACCTGTTACTAATATGATTTGGTGGCATTTGGAGAAATGCGGACATTAGCTGTATGCATGTACTGTAGTGAGTGCTGTATAGCAATTATATGGTATTATTCACAGCTGTGGATTCACAGTCGCAGTGACATAGTGTACTGACCAGTCACCGAAACAGTGAAAATTTGTCTTGGAAAGGTGCTTAAAAAGTCCTTAAATTGGTGAAAGACAAATTAGGGGGACCCTGAAACTGCACAGCATAAAACCCAAATACTACGGTCACGTGTCATTAGTGTGAATTGTGGGAAGACAAGCGTCATGACAATTATGACGCTTGATAAACATATCGCCATGATACAGTCAGTTACATGAGTGTTCCAATCAGTTCTCAGTCTATCCTGACAAGTCATTTGCATCAAACATGGCTTGGTCAAACGGCTGCGCACGAACAAGTCGTCCTGCAAAATACCGGCTATCCAGTGCCTTTATCGCTTTTTCAACTTCTACAACACCAAACATGCCATGACAACATGCTTTACCAGTTTTGTAGTAATACTACCATGTAGTGACGGACACAACACTCGAAGTGTGCATTTATACAGCATCTCTAAATGTGAAGGCAAGTACTCTGACCAACTATACAATTACTATAGGCAGGCAGCCCAGAGACGTTAGGTTAGATGAACTAGGTACCAATATCCGACCATGGCAGTGCATAGGGGGTCACCTGAAACTAAAACTACAGTAAACTGAATTGAATAACAGTCAGTTGAAGTGCTCCACCATTAATCTATACGCTCCCTCACTAAGAAGCAGCTGCAGTCGATGTTTTCTGTCTTATTTTATCACGTATTCAACCAGTTCACTGCGATATCTAGGCTAGCCCAGATGAACAGCTGTGTCTAGCGGGTCTAAGTTTAAGGTGCCTGGTACCTGTATTGCAGCAGACAATTTGTCTGTCGTAACCAATTTAGCACTGAATGGAGTCAACTTGTTAATTTAGCATCAGTTTTGAGTGGTATCTCCGTCATCTATGACGGCCCAATATTTGGACCCTTTGTCCCTGGGGGAGTCTGGCAGGGCTATTGCAGAGGGGAAAAAGTCTGTCGTTTGTGTTTTTGATGTAGGGCTGTCATTAGGTATCCTGTGATAGTGGAATTGGGTGGTACCTCACTTATCTAATCTGGGCTAATTTTTGAACACCTTTGGGGTCCCTATGTCTACACGCAGAGGGGGTACCCGGCAGACTCATATTTTCGTTCATTTCAGGTGACCCCCTATGCGCTACCATGGTCGGATATTGGTACCTAGTTCATCTAACCAAACGTCTCTGGGCTGTCGGTCTATTAGTGCTTTACCTTACACACAGCCAGTGCAGTCATACAGATTAGGAACTAGGAGCCAGTATAGCCACTGTGACGCTAACTTATGCTTATTAACCCTTTGATGCTCACTGTTGCCTCTAGAGCATCCTGTGCCAGACCAGATAAGGCATCATTTGTAATTTTTGACATCCGGGCACTTCTGATGCTCAGTACAGCATGTGGTATCGTTGTCACATCATGCACACATAGATAAAGATTAGTAAACAACAAAATGGAAGAAACTACTGTAAAACCCGAAATTTTCGTGTGCCCTTAATTTTGGCATTTTTTCTTGCTAAACTACTAGTAATGATAACACAGTATAACTTATTGAATATTCACGGCATGTTATTTTTACGAATTTGTTTGAGGTTGTGAAATTCACGAAATAAAGGGCACGCTAAAATTTCGGGTTTTACAGTATCTTGATAGCTTGAGGTGGCGTTACCTGAAGGCTGGTTAAACTCTACGAATATCTTGACGAGCACTTCGGCGTCGTCGTCTTCGCTCTGTTTCTCCTGGTAGATAATGACGCGGTTGACGCCGCCGTACTTGGAACACTCGTCCACCACTTCACTCTCCAGGTCTTCGTCGACGTCTTCAGGGCCGACCATGTTCCTCAGAATCATCACCCGCGTCTGTCCACAGTCACGATCAACGTAAGAGTCCATCGGTCAAAACCGGCAAGGGAAATCGGCGCCGCCGGAGGCTAGAAAGAGGTGAGGTGGCATATATCACCTCCACACCGGGACTAAACTAAGGAATTGACATTTTAGTAATATTATTAATGATAACAGACACTGCCAGTAATTGAGCCTCCAGAGAGGGAGAGCACTGTCAAAATATCACAGTTACTCAGCCTCATGATGTCGTCCTCCACATTGAATCACTCACATACAGACTGAACAATAAACAAACTGTGCTTGGCCACTTTCACAAACTTAGTCACAAAATTATTCCCTACAATTTTGATACGTTTTAACTACAGTGTTCCAGAATGCAACAATGAATGATTTTAACTTTTGACTTAGGCTTTCGCTGAGCTAAAGTTCGGTCGAAGTCCAGACTTTAGTCAAACAGTAAAGTGATTTCGCTGAGCGAAAGACAAATGTACGGCCAGCTTAAGGTTTCGCTCAGCGAAAGGCTCAGCGAAAGGGTAAGTCAAAAGCTAAAGTCACCCAATGTATCGTGTTATACCTGGTATAATATAATAATGTATCTTGATCAACACTATCATTACATCTGTTTCATCGATATTCTGTCTTATATTCTGATAAGCCACTTTTAATTACTGCTGGTGAGGCCTCAGTGTATGTGAAGTTGTTTGCCATGGAATGTGAAACCAGCAAAACTTAACGACAATCACTGTAAAACACTAATTTTTCGCATGCATCCGTGTAATTTTCGTGAATTTCGCGAGTAGCATAAAATTGCGAAATTTAATACCCGTGATACTTCGGATTGCCCATCACTAAATTACACAGATGAGAATAGCAATACCGCTAGTAAACATTTTCTGTTCTGAACAGGCCTACTAGTCTACCACGATCTAGTACAGACAGTAATACACAATTCTGTTCACATGGCTAAAGTCACCGGGAACTTTACCTTGCAACTTAGTACACCCTGAGAAAATGCCAAATTAAAATGCAGTGAAATTTCTACACTCCAAAATCGCCAAATTAAGATGCAGCTAGAAATATAGCGTTTTACAGCATTAGAATGAAGAGACGGCCTATGCAGTGCTGTTGGCGTACATCATTGGCACGAAGCAGTTTCTGCATCATCATCTGACGTGCTTGACTGCCGCTGATCTGAATGTTCTCCTGCTGTGCTAGAGTCTGTCCAGCATCTTCCTCCACCAGCTTCTTCTGAGCATCAGTCAGATGCAGACCCCCGGTCACCTTGCTTGCTGTACAAACAATTACAGAGTCTACACCAACATGTACACAGTGTTTACGCATGGACAGTGTACTCGCTTGTACTTATGCATACACGTGCTTATCACAGGTCAACGCAATGTGACATCATGTAGCAAAACTCATTATAGGTATTCCAAATTTAACCCTTTGACACTCACTGTTGCCATTTGGGTACAGCTATAAAGCATCCTGTGCCAGACCGGGTTAAGCCGTTATTTGTAATTTTTGACATCGGACATTCTGATCAGCCCTGTCAAAATTACAAATGACGGCTTAACCCTGTCTGGCACAGGATGCTTTATAGTTGTACCCATGTGGCAACAGCAGGTGTCAAAGGGTTAATTTACGAAAAAAACGTATAGATTACACAGTAATGGGTACACCGTAATGTTTCTCCTGTGGAACTACAGACAGAAAACGAGCAATTTAGCAGTAAACTGAATTGAAGTGAGTCTGTGGATCCAAAAGAGCAAGGGTGGCCATATAGTTGCAGGCCTGTTATTAACACAGCAATGACATCAACATACATCATTTCAGACAGGAAAGTGTGTTACTTAATACGTGTTCTCGGTACAGGGTATGATGACCGTGTGTCCGATACAACTAACTCTATGCATCAATGCTAAATAGTTTCTTCAGAATTCAACATCGTTGGTAATTACACCTAGCTATACAAGCTGTATCATTTAACCCTGGCACTAACTTTGACCTCTGACTGAACAACCTTTGCACTTCCCTTGAGATTTTCACTGTTAAGTGAACAGTTGACATGCGTCACACAAGGGTCTCATGATGGTACAGCTCATAACTGTATGAAATGATACTAGAATACAATTTTATTAAATCATTACAAAGTACAGTCGAGTATAGATAACATACCAGCGGCGGTAGCAGCCTGTAGATTAGACATGCCTCCTGCACCCGCTGTTACTGCTGCACTCCCTGCTACAACACAATGCCAACAAACTATAACATAGGCTTCAACATGGCTAGCTCTGGAGCTGTTTTAGCCATATATATAAACAGTCCGGAAATGTTTTTAACCGTGAAAATAAAAAAACGTATTTAAAACATGATAACAATGACAACACTGAATGACGATGATACCGGCGGCAAGCTGTGGAGTGACGACGCCAGGTTGTGGAACTGACAGCTGTGGAATAACGATGCCAGGTAACGTAGTCGCTGCTGGCGGCGCAGACAGCTGTGGAATCGCTACTCCAGGAGGAGCGAAGCCTGTGCCCGGCATGCCAGTGGCAGCCGCTGTAATCACACCGGGCATTCCAAACGCCGCAGCACCAAAGCTGGCACCCAACTGTGCCTACAAACGACAGCCACTTTAACGCTCAAACTCTACAATCAATTACTGAGAATTCCACTACAATGATAACATTGCAATCATTTCTGTCATTGATGTTTTTCCATATGCGCCCCGATTCTCTTCCGAGACTTTGGCGCTATATAAATCTCTTACTTACAAAGCCTGAAAATGCTCTTGCCAAATCCTGTAACTTACTGTGACTTTCCACAACTCGAGAAAACGACTAATTTAGACTGAAAAAGTAAAGAATAAAAAACAGCTCAAACACAAACTGAATGTGTGAAAGGTAAATACATGACCCGGCACTGAATAGTGTTATTTACTGCCGTTAAATGTCAGTATTCTATTCACATCACAGTCTGCAAAGCAGCAAACCTATTGTCATGAAATACCTTTACAAGGTCATATTTTCACTGACAAAATAAAAACATTAATTATTAAGACCCACGCACACATACAAACACACATCATGATGTGCCCACGCCTTAAAAGGAAAAGAGAAAAGCTGCCATTTTTTTAACTCTTTGACGCCCACTGTTACCATGTGGTACAGCTGTTTTGACATCTGGGCACTCTGACGCTCAAACCTGAGCGTCAGAGTGCCCAGATGTCAAAAATTACAAACGACAGCTTAACCCGGTCTGACACAGAATGCCTTACAGCTGTACCCATATGGCAACAGTGGGGGTGTAGTGTTCTACACAACAGTAAAATTGCACACAAAATGTTGATAATTATCACGGTCTTAGACTTAACCATCGAATTCGTCGCAATGTTTAGTTCGTGATTTCCTTAGAGCACTTACTGGTGAGATAGCGTCAAGGGCAGTGATCTTGGCGGTCACCGCGGCAGCGGCTACGGCGGCTGCAGTTGGCATCGGAGCCGGGAAACTAGACACTTGCATTGTGTTCGGTGGTGATACGGCCTACAACGCAGTCACGTCCATAATCTTTCACAATAGTCACACGCTTGTAATACCAGCAACAATAATGTTTACCATTCTGCTTTGTTGAAGGAGGGACTTATAAATTAACAAGGAAAATGTATAACAGTAATAATATAATAATGTATAGCATGCCGTAACCCAGTGAAAGTCACGGGAAGGGCACCTAACAGTGATGGGCGAATCCGAATCGCGATTGGGATTTAAATCGCGATTTGAGCGTTTTTGGGAATGATTCGACAAATTTTGGGATTGATTCGGCATGAGAGATTGGGATTTGATTTGATTCGGTATTTTTAGGGATTCGATTCGAAGCGTAGGATTCGACAGCCGAATCTTAGCCAGTTGCCTCAACAGTAGAGGCTCTGCTGCTGCGGCATGCTGCGACAGCAGCAGGCAGACCCAAGCAGCTAACTAGGCCTAACTGACTCCAACATTTTCTATCAGACTAGCATCCTAGCTAGTTTTAGTCATATTTTTATATTACTGTATTAGACTTTTTAAACCTTTTAAACTTAAGGTTGACGTGACTGAATAAATTTTGGCTGAGTGGACTGATATTGCTAACTACCAATTTGAGATTGGGATTTGATTGGGATTTGGAGTTTTGAGATTCAGATTTGTGGGTGAGATTTGGGATTTGGATTTTGGGATTAGGATTCGGGATTTGAGTTTTGAAGATTTGAGATTTTAGGGTGAGATTGGGACTTGGGATTTGCCCATCACTGGCACCTAACAATATCAGATACACAACAGCTGCAACAGTTCAGTTAATGTAAGACACAGCAAACAAGGCGAGTCTTTAGCGGAACCACCACTGTTACACGCTGTGAATACGTAGCGGCGGTAGCGCAATATTTGTATATAGCTGTCCAGTTTTACAAGTGGACAAATGTTTATCAGTGCCACACAAACAAGCCTGTATCTTTTGCATCATTGTCACGGCAAAATTGTATTGTAGCTGTACCAGGGTGAACTTGAAAACACAGCATTAAGCGTCAACCATCAGTGTAAACACAGTTTGAGGCACCACGAATTATTCAAACAGTGGGAGTTTAGCGAGATTTAGGTCGCCGCTCAAGACTTCAACATTCATGGCATGTTTTAGCAGTGCAGTTAAATACAGTAAACAAAATCATCATAAAATGTACAGACAGCTGCTTACGCCATCATCAAGATAATCTGTCATCAGTGCAAACTATATCAGTGTCGGCACCAATCGCCTGGTAGTGCCTATCAGCAGACTGCCGACTGTTGGTAGCCGAGCTTTTCCGGTCGCCGGCCCGCAGACATGATGGAATGACCTCCCGGAAGACGTGACATCAGCACAATCATTGACCACATTTCATCGTCTCCTTAAGACACACCTGTTTAGGAAGTCTTTTCCTGACTACTTGCTGGACATCAACTGACTGTCTCTGGTGGACCTAGCAGTAGTTCCGCTACTTAAGCCACCTAAAAAATTATTTGAATGATTGATTGATTGATTCCATAAACTAGCAGAGTCACCAATGCTTGGTGTGCTCACAAATATAGCAAAACCTGTTCATGATAATAAAAACTGCAGACTACTAGCTGACAATAACTATTCTGATTTCTGATGCACCAATACCTGAGCATACTGACTTACATATCACATGCTGCAATACTGACACACAGCAGCAACTCCCTGAGGAGAACGGAAAACTTACCCTTCCAACACGAAGGTACTGGCCACCGAGGTTGAAAAGATTCATAGACGCCACGGCATCGTTGGCGGCCTGAGCGGTATCGTATTCGATGAAGCCATAACCCCTGCAACGGTCAAATCAAACATCATACGTTGAACCATTAAACTATAACCACTAACTATACACCAGTAGATACACCACAGCAGAACTTCAGAGGCATTGAATTACTGTTCATGATCTACAGACTTGTGCCACTGGACGATCCCAGTGCTGCACTATTCACTACACAGATGACAAGAAGCTCTCATCAAAAACACAAGACAAGTACACTTGCGACTAATACTAAATCACTCGCAACGTAATAGTAAATTTATTAGCAAAAAAAGCTGAAAGAATCCAGTCAAGAAAACATCTTCAGTTGGCTTCACTCGCCTGTGTTTGCCTGGCCGCAGCATGTCTGGCGCCAGCTTGCACGAACGGATTTTGCCGAATGCTTCGAACACACTGCAAAACAAAAACATTATCAACACAAACAATACAATACACGATAGCACGATCGCCAAAAATGAAGTTTTATCACCAGACCCAACTCAGAAAGGTTCACTTATGAGTATTGTATCCAGGCACAACATCTGGTGTTCCTTCAACCTTGGACACATTTATCCACATGGATGACAGCACCAACGGTAAACAAACTACATTCTGTGGACTGGAAGAGACGGATGAAGACGGTACAAAACTTACGACCTTGATTCTCTCCGACCGTTTTACCGTCATAGACTGAAGCAGTCGAACTGACCCAGAACTGACCACTCTGGAGGCTGTTGGCGACTAGTGACACACTAGTCATCATCCATAGCATAATTTTCATTTTAAATGACAACTTTCCACACAAATCTGCTCCAATTTTCAAGAGGATTTTGTTTTAAAAGGTACGGCAGCTATGCGCATAGAGAATTTCTTCTAATTACACGCATGACTCGCTTATACTTCTATGTATATATACAACACCACCGAGTTCATAATGTTGCAATCAGACTCAGGCAGAATGTCAAGCAGGCACCTGCTAACAGCTTTACATCACAATCCTCAGTACAATATTATCATTCATGTCTACTACTCCGTCGTGAGCGGTGATGTGTACCTTTGCAAGTCGTTCTCGTTGAGGTCGGGATGAATGGAAGCAACGTAGACTCTGTTGTATGGGCGAGCTTCCTCCATTAAGCGCTCTATGATCGGCTGAATCTGTGGCATGTTGCTAGATCGCCCCATCTACACAGATCAGCTTACCAGATCATCCCCATGCACACCGCAATATCTACGTCAGTACACCAACAAGTCATCTGCAATCAGTCGATATTGGGGAGGTAGATCTGTTTATCATAACAATTATTACTTGTATTCTCCATCAGACATGGAGAACTGCATTGGACTGTAGTCACAAATGGTACTGTAAACCTCTTAGATATAGTTGCCTAGGTTCAAGTTCATGATAACATAAGCAAAATCACATTTGCGCCATTTGTTTTCACAATTTCAAAATTCTCACTGACGATGCCGAACACCGGTAGAACCAATATTGGTGTCCTTTTAATTCTGTGGCAGTGAGTGAGTGAGTAGTTTCTTAACGGCACATCAGCGCAATTAGGCTATACAGTGCCATTCAAGTTGGATGTTATGAAAAAGATATAATTCTGTGGCAGAAACAGCAGAATAATGGACACACAACACACACATTACGAGTTTTCAGTCAATTGCGCTCGCTGCATGCAGACTTCACACCTTCATGCAGTTTCGAATTTTTTTTTATTGTTGGTGCCCATAGCAACATGCGGAAAACATAATGTGCCAAGAAACAGAAATGGCAATAGTAATTAGCTAGAAACGACACTTGAAGTACAGACCTTTATAGTGCGACCTCCGAGCATAACGTTGTTCATCTGTTCAAGTGCCAATGCGGCCGCTTCAGGAAGATCGTACTCAACGAACGCAAAGCCCTTGTGTTTGTTAGCGAGTGCATCCCATGACAAGCTGACATTCTTGATTGGACCGAACGGCTGGAACGCCTGCTTTACGGTGTCTTCTCGAACGTCAAAACTTATACCACCGACGTAGACCCTGGGAACACGAAGATATAAACCACACTGTACACCGATCAGTAACAAGTGATGGACAAATTCCAGTATTTTGACAGTGAAATATCTCCTGAAATATTTTAGTCTTTTTAAAGTTTCAAAAAGTAAATGTGCTATTTTTATACGCTCGAAATTAAACAAAATGAAACAAATTTTTACCATGTACAAATCAGACTCCTCATCGAGGCAATAATATGCCAATAATTTCACAAACTGATTTACAACTGAACTGTTTTCACAACATTAGCCTGTTGTGTTGTCTATGCAAGACTGCAAGTTGTTTCAGTTGTTTTTAATAAGTCCACAATGAGCTGTTGTAATGCATCACTTACGTGCCGAGTTTCGTCCACACTTGTTCCGTTATCTGCATGCTACACACACATCACACACAACACCACAAATCAAGTTACTCACTATTGAAGTTTCAATGTTCCCATATTCTACAACTAAAAAAAGCTAAACGAGACAGTAATTACAGCTAATTAAATTAGTTTGCTCAACAAAGGCAGTCCACAAGCAACTGAATGACAATCTGTAATCTCAGTCTAACGGTTATAACACACATAAACTAAATTTTTTTTAAATTTGAGACGGATTAATAATAAGTTAAGCTTTGTGGCCATAAGATGAGTAGCATTTACATACCTTCCCATTACAGTGTACGGCCTCTGAATTGCAGACTGCATCTGAGCCATCTGAAACACAGCAATGTATTACAAACTCAACTGAACTCATCTACACAGCAGCAAATCTCACTTGCAATAACACGTGTTAACGTCCTCAGCAAATGTGGATGTGACGCTAATTTTAATCACCAAACTATTTTCAATAGAAGAACCTGATCAAACTGCTGTAAGTACAAGAGGCAGACACAGCACCAACTTGATGTCAGTAGCAGGCCGAATGATGGGCCTCGGAGTTCATTGAAGAAATCTATAGAAACTGCTGCTGTAGCCAACGTTACAGGCAATTGCCATTTCCAGCACTCAACCAATGTTGTCAAACCAACAACGCACTCTTACACTGTGTCTCAAAAAACGCACCAACTTTGATACGGTATAGCTCAAAGTTATAAGCATTGACTTTGATGACAAACTCTACACTAGAGTCTTTTAAATATTTCTGCCAAATGTCATCAAAATTGATCCTTATAATGTTGAGCTATACTGTTTCAAAGGTGGTGCATTTTTTGAGACACAGTGTACGTTTGTCCTGAATAGAAAATAAAGCACTGCAAATACCGGAGCTGATGACACAATTTGTGTCTCCGTGCAAATATCATTACATATACCACATGTACCACAACAGATGAAAAGCCACGAAGCATTGCATAGAAAGTGTTGCATCAATGGAGGCAGTCCCAACGGAAGGAAAAAAGCAGTCTACTCACAAACTGAAGACGATTTGTGAAATAGGTTGTGCTTCGTAAAGATGTGATTAATGGTAACAGTCAAACAGTGGCGATGAAAGATAAAGTAAATAAGACTTCATCTGACATGTTGTTCTCAGACCAACATGATCAGTGATTAGGATGAGGCTGATGAAATGAAGCAGGAAGCTGATTCCCAAGCAGAGACCGAGTGATGCATAATGAAACCAGTAGCTAGCAATGTGCAATGCAGAGTAGTTCAGCACAGCTGACAAGAGGGGAGATGATTGTCAGAAGAACAGAACCTGTTGCTGCTGCATGATGGTTTGTTTCAGCAGAACACTGCGGATGCTCTGTTCCATGGCGTACTTCTTGGCTTTAGCAACGGCTTCCTGTTGTGATGACGATAACTTTGCCGGTGTGTACAGCTTCTGCTCGCGGTGTCCTCCCGGACCGTTGATGACGGCACCTAACTGCGCAGCCTGCTTCAACTCTGCTTTTACCACAGGCATTTCTGCCGACAGCCCAGCTGCAGCTGGATACAGACTCTGCTTAAGATCCGCAGCATCGCCAACGTCCATCTTCATGTATCCATCGCCTACCTCTGCAAGTCACACAGCACAGAACCAACACATGCTACAGCAACAATTCCCAACAGTGCAAACGAAGGCCCATGGCATACGCTCCAGGAACCGGTGTCGTCAAACCACCCCATTTTCCAGTGCCAGTTTTTCATTCCGGGTGCATCTGGAATGAAAATTTCTGGCACCAAAAACAGACCCGACTGAAACTCTTAGCTGGTGAGCTGTCCTTTCCTCCAGCTGACAAAAGGCAGCAAGTTGTGACAGGGCTCCGCGGGAATGGTTTCCCGAGCCCCGTTGTGGCTCTCAACAGGTCTGGTGCACATTCAGTATAGCAACTCTCACTACAAATGTCGTACGCTTTGGTCAGCTAGAGTAACATCAACAATTATCATCTACAAGTCATCATTTCAATTATGTGCACAACACTTTCTGGCTTGGAATAGAACAGTGTTCTAATCGGCACCGGAATCTGGTACCAGAAGAATCCGGTCCGAGATATGCATGACAAATGCACCAGAAATCAGTGCCACGGAATATATTTAGGGCGCCGGTTTCTGGAGTGTGCCATGGGCCTAAGAGAGTTAAATTAATCTGAAAGTTGCATCACGCTTTTCACTCTAGCTTTTCAAAGTACACACTATTTCATGCATCCAGTAAGCAGACAGTAACAGACAACTAGAATGATACAATTGAAAGTTCGGACATTTCGTAGCCTCATCAAATGTTCACATTTTGGTATGTGGCACTCAGCACTTACCAGAACGCTGACCTCAGACGGCATATATATACATCTCAAATCTGACTGCGTTCATAAGTTATAATGTTACAACAGCCAGAACCTTCTCTGCAGTTCCACTCCGACTAGTGCAACCTTAGGGAATACATATGACTCCACACCACGGGGTATCAATGAGTCTTACAACGGACGACAGACTCGTCGGATTCAATAACAGACTGGGAACACGACCTTTACCGATTGCTGAGTCGGCAAGCGTCAGCTGGCAGACTCGTTGTCAGGCCACGAGTTTACATCATTTAGCTCAATGCTCATAAACCCAGAAAAACCCAGCACTGGCCATTTACGCTTTCTCGCACTAGTGCGCTGTCTGACGGAGACCGGCCGACTAACAATCACAGAAACAAAAGACAGAGACACAGAGCACGTTATTAGTGACGCCGCACAACAGAAGGTTTCTTCAATCTGCATCCAACTCTGCTCTGGTACACCTCCAAAACACATCGCAAACCAGTCCCATTTCACCGTCACTGTGAATGCCATTAATTCCAAACAACTGCTCATTTTTATTGTCTATTGTACATACGTAGCACAAAGTAACAGTACACTAAGAAGACTGTTATGAGATAAATAAGGCTCAACATTACCTTGTATTTTAAGTCCCATACACCACAGTAGCCTAAAATTTGTATATAACTATATAGTAATACAACATCACCACACCATTTGATCATGTGCCCAACTTTATGATCAGCAGCTGAAAACCCACATCTGTTTTCAGTCTGCCTAGCAAATACTCGTAAGTTAACATACAATATTCACAGCACACAGCATTTACAGCGTGAACAAAGTGAATATGCACCTAGTGTACAGCATGACAGACATTAACTATAGTACATGCATGTGAAGAGAGTCGAGATTTTAAAATACGTTGATACCTGGCTGATTGTCAGCTCTGAACGCTCCACCTTCATGCACCTAATGCAAAACACTACAAGTCTCAGCTATATACCTACAATATACAACCTGCAGTTTACACTACACTAACTGCAGGCAAAATAGGCACAGCATGAAATTAAGATATAAAAATATAAATACCGGTGTCACATATCTGAAGCATCGATGTCATGAAACACCGCACCACGCACACCACGTACACAGCGGTGCATGCACTGCTAGTAGACGTGCACAGCGGGTAACTGGCCGTTTCGCCCCCTCATCAGTTCTCTCCCTTCACTTATTCGACATTTCCTGCTATTTTCCTGCTTATTCAGTTAAAACCCAAGCACCATCGTCTGGACGTTTTAACTATATTTCAGCG
>Ga0056129_1000125_pt1 | contig 15751 bp, 8 predicted proteins | sample WorMetLIZISLAND1_FD_71118 | JGI IMG/M metagenome (GOLD analysis project Ga0056129, IMG submission 71118) | Marine gutless worms symbiont microbial communities from Max Planck institute for Marine Microbiology, Germany - Olavius loisae LIZARD... ...
TCGTTGCCCAACACGCCCGTACAGTTCGGCGCTGAGCCGTCGCTGTTTGCCCCACTGTCGACGCCGACGGGATGGGGCGGTCGGCCTCGCATCTCGGCGGCTGCAGCGAGCTGCGGCGGCGGCGAAGACGTGGATGCGCGGCGGATTGAGGCGGAAGCTCACGAGGTGACGCGTGACGCGTCCGGACACGAGATTCACCGCTGTCGCCTGTGTGCTCGCATCTTCACGACCATGTCGGCGTTCCGATCGCACGTCATCACCGTCCACTGCCGACCGAAGAACCAGTGCGGAGTCTGCGGCAAGCACTTCTCACGCTCGTGGCTGCTCAAGGGCCACATGCGCACGCACACCGGCGAGAGACCGTATCGTTGCCCTCACGCCGGCTGCGACCGCGCTTTCGCCGACAAGTCCAACCTTCGTTCACACCTTCTCATTCACAGCGCCAACGGCAAGCACTACGTCTGCTCGCGCTGCAACCGCGCCTTCGCACAGAAGCGCTATCTGCACAAGCACCGACTCGAAGTCTGCAAGCTCTAAACGTGACCTCCCACCGACAGCTTCTGTGCGTGGTAAAAGTCTGCCGTGACATGGTTGTTTACAAAAACTTCAAACTTTTGAATTACAGTCTGCATGGAAACCACGGGCGGCACCAATCTCAAAGTTGGTATGACAAAAGCAGTCTTCCCTTCCCCTCTCCTCATCTCACCTCCCTCCTCCCCGTCTTTCCCGCCCTCTCCCTCTCCTTACAAGTAGGCCCTTTTAATCCAGCTAGGGGTCTGTGGGAGATTACAGTGGCGTCTGGGGCGGCATTTTGCTGATAATCAATTGACCGAATTTCACGGTTTAAACGGTAAATGCAAATCGGTACCAAATCAGAATTTCTGTCAAAACTGGCACAGCAAAACGTTGCTTTGCCGTACCACTCTCAAAAACAAGAATGCCCATGAATGCTGATAGTAGACTAACTGGTACCGTTGTATGACGCTGTCAGCGTCTGTAAGATGTGGACGGTGCCCAACTGCGTGGTTGTGTGACAATAGACAAGGCTGGGTTTCTTCAGGTACGCCCTCCAACGGGAATACACACCGCAACCCTTCCTTATCCTCATTACTTGTCTCATTACTATTCTAATGCAACTGTTTATCAAGATTATTTTCAAAATGAACATCGGAATCTCTTTAAATTTACCAAAAGTGATGCATGATGCATTAGACCATAACAGTATATGTCCACAGTAATTTGTTTATATGGTGTAAATGCGTCTTTGTACAGTAGCTTATTTTCGGTAGATGAACATTGCTGCATTTATTGCAGTCATTGTTTTATTACAAAGCAAGCACTGCCTTTGTTTTTGAGTGCTTGCTGTTTTATTTCTCTGTGGTTTTTTCTTACTGTGCACTCACCACATTGACGAATGCCTTTAAAACATATCTGCAAACATTCTGAACTATGGATTTCTTTATGATGTCAACAGATTGTCGAATCACTGAATTCTGTGTAAATTTGAAGTCGTATTGTCTTGCATGCGTAGACAAAGGCAGGTGATTTGTTAATAGTGATTCGCATCTTTGCTTCCTTATTTATTGCCTTTGTTGACAAATACAGGAATTCTTTTACATTCTACAATCTGTGATGCAGTATTGTTATTATACATTTTTATTGCAACTAAACTGTTGTGACTATTTCCAGTGTTAAATTAACATTCAATATTCTGTTGTTACATTTTCATCTTCATTCAGTGCATGAAGACAACATTCAGTATTCCAGTATATACTGTTTCGGTTTATTTTCTGTAAATAAATGTGAAAAATGGTTTCACATGTGTGATGACATGATGAACAACTGCAGTTTTACATTTATATTTGATGTTTTTTCAGGTTATATTTTTTTCAAATTTCCCACTAGTCGTGATCATTCATGTGTCAGCAACAGATTCAGGAATTTGAAAAAGAGGGGCATATTTTCCCACCCCCTTTCCATTCTCCCATCTTCTCTTTCCTCTACCTTCCCTACTCCCTCAAAACGGCTCCTATAACCCAGCTGTGAAAGGCATATTTGATGGCAAGTATTTTGTTTCTTTCAGAGACCTTAATTAGGGTGGGATTTTGAAAAAGGGAGCACACATCATGCTGTTAAAGTCTAATTTAGCTTACTAAAATACAACATTTAGTTGTGTTTCAGCGAGATGTCATTATATAGACTTGTGGCCTTTTCTCAAATCATTCTGCTTCGTGGAACAAAATGTGAACGAAATTAGTCAATCCTGTCATGGTATGGACATAAAAGCTATTTTTGATATCGTGTTTGTCAGTATCTCATGTTCTAAAAATCTCGTTCTTTACACAACTGATTATCATGTAGTACTAATCTCCTCCACTGGATCAAATTTCAGAAAAATCGGACGATTTTCACTGCAATATGGCGACCTAACGATTTCAAAAATGGCTGCCATCCACCAGTTTTCAATATTTTGCTAATTTTTTGTTGATCATCACACGAATCATACAAAAATTTGACGGAAATCAGACAAACACTGCTTGGTTTTAGGCAAAAAAAACAATGTTGAGTATGCCTGCCATCCATCACCATCTTGAGCGCTGTAGGTTGTAAGGTTTGGTGAAATTGTTCATTACCAGTTCAAATATGCTTCAGCATGCCAAATTTCAACAAAATCAGACGACTTCTGACCAAGAAATGGCAATATAACAATTTTGCAATGGCAGCTGTTCCTCCATACTGATTCACAGTAGTTTAACACCACGGGCTGAGTATCATACAGCACAGGTAAGGCTAATAAATCTGCTACTGGCTGGGTTGTCGGTTGCAGTAACTGTATTGATTATAACCTTTGGCTGAAGGAGTGAGTTGAGTGAGCAGATTCTTAATAGCACTTCAGCTCAATTAGGCTATGCAATGCCATTCACGTTAGTACACACTGGAAAATTCGTGACAGAAGACAAATTAATTGATTGATCGACTGTGCAGTGCTTAATGTCTCCAAAAGAATTGGATTGTGCAGTGTTTTACGTCCCCTCCAACACAGTATAGGTTATATGGGAGACGGTTTTTACAAGAAGACAAATTAACAACAGACACTACAAGAACTAAAGACAACCCAGAAAAAGCAAACAACACAAAATACAGCAAAACAAAACTAGCCTGGTTTAGTCGCCTTTTACGACACTCAGCCAGGAAACGAGGTGGGCTTATTCTACAATGCTCCCGAGCCCACACAGCTGAAAAGAATGCCGCATCATGTAAATTGGCTTGCCTTGAATCTATCACAACTGCACAGGAAGGCGATGCAGGCAACAGTACTATGCTCTCAGTTATAGATGTACTTTATTAGATGAATAGTCTGCATCATCACACACACATCACACACATACATACCGTCAGACATTCAACAAACTTGTTAACTCCACTCCACTGGCGGAATCTCGACTGCTAATCCAACTGTTACTATCTACAGAAGAAAAACTAGACAACAAATCCAGATAATTTAAACAAAACCAACAGCAAATATGTCACCAGTGATGTACAAGTAGTGAAACTGACACAAGACACAGCTGCCAGACCTGACCATATAACAAGCAGGTCACTATGGCACCTAACAATAAACGCTGTACAGTGATAAACAATTGCGCAGTTGAACCTTTTACGGCAAACAGACGCGACACCAAAGGAATACAATTAACTCACAAGACTGACTGCTGACGGCTTGGTGCTGCTAAACTTAGACAAATAAACATTACGTAATCAACACACGTACAGCGTACTGTCCAATTAACTGCACAATGGGTTATGTTACAAAGTCGATACTGGCTTTCACGTAACACCAGACACATATTTTCAATATGCAGTCTGTTACGAAACTATCACACTGTTATACGGCACCTTCACGATAACGTGAAGGCTGCAGAATGACTTGGCTTACCACACGAACATGACAACAGCAGGAACAGCCTGCAGTGCAGCCAGCAACAACTATAAATATACAAAGAAAACACTGTTATACACACACTATACATCTATCAACAATCACAGCATGCCATATTTCACATTTCCCTTAAGATCACACATCCCTTAAAATCACTTAACATTTCAGATATCCCTTAAAATGATGTGGCAAGAACTGATTAACAGTGCCATCAAAAGCTTCAAATAACAAATAACAGCTTGTATGTATATTATAGGTGGACATTTCAACTACTGGCTGAACACTGCTTAAGTTATTATTTCTGTTTTGTTGTGCAGAAATTTCTGAGTACATTAAAATCGCACCAGGATGGATGGATGGTTAGGGCTTTACTGCATTTTAAGCATGCAAACTGTGACTATAGGATGCCTAAAATACTTTTACTAGTAAGGCCAATGGCGTGTAGAAAAGAAATTATCCATTTGGGATGAATATTATGGAAGACTTCTTTGAGATTATAAGCTGTGTAGAAAGAAAATCTGGCTACAATATCAAAATCTACACAATTTATGTAGTACAATTAATATAAAATTACAAGGTACGCATACTGGGGAATCTTCATCCTTTAAGAGGTGAAAGTGGATTAGGTATGTTTCTCCCTGTTCGGATGCCAAGATCTTAACAGCTTTTCCTTGGAGAACTGGAGACCACCAGGATGCCCTCATACTACATGGATGAAGACAATTGAGCAAGACCTGAAATCCAATAACCTCTCCCTAAATGAAGCAATTCACATGGCTCAGAATCATCCGCTCTCAAGACTGATGTCTACGTTTGGCACTATGCACTCCTAGTGGTGCATGCCAGAAAAGAAGAAAAAAGTATGACTGTATGATCTATTATTTGTTCCCAGTAACTTAACCGAGTTTCAGAACGTTGAATACTTACAGGTAGACTAGATCTTATGGAGTTTGTTACTATGCCTCAGATGTTGCCACCTGGCAAATAAGTTTTTAATAGAAGATGAAATATCAGAATAGTACAGTGAGTAAGCAGTGATGTTGAGTAAGTTTAGTGGATTTAGTTGTTTGATCAGCTTTTTCATTACCATTATGCCAATATTGCTCGGAATCCAGGAAAAAATTTCATCAGAGTTGTTTCTATGTAGGTAATGTATGGTGGTAAGGATTATTGGCTGGCGTATTTTCTGGGATTCAAGGGATTGCAGAGTCGGTAAAAATCAAATATTTTTTGGCATGCTATGTACGAACTCCAGCTGACACATCAGTCACTAGTTAATACATGTTCGTGTCTACTGTACAAAATCTCTGTCCATGCTTCTCCTGTACAAACTCCACACACAACATGCACAAACAATACTATACGACAACAGTCACTGTGCAGTGCCGTCACTGACAAAGAAACTATCGTACCTACGAAAAACCACAAAAACATTCAATGCTGACCGCGGCATTCAAGCACACTATGACACAAGCCATCCATTAGTACTCGCCATCTCAGTACGACATCACTGGACACTACGGAAAATAAACATGTGGACAATTCACACTGTCTAGAGTTTCTGCCATCACTGTTCACTGTTCATATGGCATCAGATGCAGAACTCGGAGGTGGAAATAATGACGGCATCATTTTGGTTCTTATCCTGATGCAGTGCAGTGGCAGGATTTTCAACATGCTGCAGCGTGGGATAAACCAATATGCACATCAAAATGCACAGTACCGGTACTACTACATTGCTGTCATATGCAGCATCACCGACGGCGACGGAGGCTATGTCTGGGGCGGTGTGGTGGCTGTAACAGACGACAGCAGTCACTGTGTTCACGTCACGACAGCTTGATGTGACGGAAGGAAACCAGACTATGCACCGACATCATCGTCATCATTCACCACCAAACTCCACAATCAACATGTCTGTCTTCAAGTTCGTCATCAGTTGCAGCTGGCAGATCATCAGTCCCGACAGTTTCACACACCTACAGCATGTGTATCAGATAACTCTTACACTGCAACATCATACAAACATGCACAGCTACAGATGGTAACAGTTGGTCACTTAACTTTTGACTTAGCCTTTCGCCGAGCGAAACCTTAAGCTGAATGCTAAAGTATGGATTTAGACCAAAGTTCAACTTATATTTGGACTTAGCGAAAGTCAAAAAGGAGCCCTAGGGCTTAAGCTCTTCCACGCAAATTCGACCAACTTAATTCAGTTAGTTCGGCTTAACTTCGATGACTAATTTTGGTCAGACTTTCGCTGAGCGAATCGCTAAGTCGCGAAGTTTGGACTTTGTGATTTGCTCAGTGAAATCACTTTACGTTTTGACTTAAGTCGGGACTCAGACTGAACTTTAGCTCAGCGAAAGGCTAAGTAAAAGTTAAAGTGACCCAGTGTGACAAATTGCCCCATGGTCCTTAACAAGTTCCCTTTACTTGGCCAAAAATTGCTCCCCAAATCGTCATATTTTCTGACAGCTTTAACCCAACTGACTGACGACTTCGGGAGTAATAACTGGCTGACGAAACATGATGTGAATCAAGGAAAAATAAATCACACTGTTGCACAAAATCAGCAGTCCACATTCGTTTTGTTATAAAACATCTGTATGATGCAAACATAGAAAGCTACAGAGCTGAGCATAATACTGTTCAAACTTTCCTCAGTACTTTTCAACACAATGTAGACATGAAGTTACAATTGTCAGATCTACGTTCACTACAGAAAAAGTAAAATGTTCTGCACAAGGTCAAACTTTTATGTTGACATGTTAACCACTCATTGTATATCAAAGAGAATTTCACACGTTGACTACAGCATCTGTGACAAAGCTTTACCTGATGCATTGCTGGTATCGGCACATGGCAAATGACTGCGAGAGACGACACGATTTCTGTGTAAACAGAACAGATAACTACACAGAATAAGTAGCACAGACGTCATGGACATTGCTACATCCAATATCACTTGATCACGGCCATTTGACAAATTCATTGAACACAACTGAAACATTAAGGCAATAACATTCTGGCTGCAATATAATAAATTGTATTCCGACCAAAAGAACTCGTTTATCACATGGCTACTTGACAGTTGACAATAAAAGTCAGCAAAATTGCCATGTTTGTCTGTGACAGTGACAAGAAAGTGCTGTAAACAAAGCTGAGCTTGTAATGGGCACATCTGACTGACAACACCCGTGGAGCAACAAAAAGCCAAGCCAAAATGTGCACTATATGCACTACAGCATTTATAGTTTTAAATGACCTTGAAGATCATAGGTCATTGACAGTGGCGCTATCCAACAAGCCATTAAATCAGTGCAGTAAGTGATTTTCTCTACCATGCATACAGTTTGTATGATATTATCAGTAATTAAGTGTACATTACTGTGACCTTGAATCAATCCATCCACATCAACACACAAACACACACATTAGTTAAATGAGTGAGTGAGCAGTGTTTTACGTCCCCACCAACACAGTACAGGTTATACGGGAGACGGTTTTTACAGGTCGAAAGACCCAACCAACAGTATCAAAGTACTGAAGGAGATACTACAAAAGAGAAATAAAACAACGAAAACAACTAAATACACATATACGTAGACAATAATGACACACTAAACGATATACACAAAATAAGCACAGCAAGTCCCCTAGTCTACAATAATATGGGGCGACTAGGGCACAGCTCCCACAGAGGGCAGGGTCGCTAGGCCTGAACGGCGGTGGGGCCGCCGCTGCGGTACCCCCATTAGTTAAATGACATTTTCTCAGTTGACACTGTGTCATGCTGATCCTTATTTGTCACCCAATGCCTCTCCTGATGCTTGCCTGGATTACATCATATGAACTGTTTCACTTTGTATTCATAGTTTAATATCTCTCATTATGATCCTGCAATGTTTATAATCAACACATAGGAGTTCATGCAAAACACCATCACCATACAAACCTTATAAAGGCATCTGCAATGGCAGACCGTATGGCAGCTGGATTGTCAAATATGACACGATCCAGTCGATAGACAGGATGAGTATTTCCAGTCGGCGGAGCCGTGGTGGGTCTATCACTGTCTGCCACAGCTACAGCAGCACTGTTCACCTGATTCATCTTTGTATCAACACGTGCACTGTTATCAGTGCTGGCCTCGTGCTGACCCACAACGCTTGTACTGCCACCATCAGCCGACGGCCGGTCTCGGTAGCGTCCACGTCGGCTCTGTGTATGTCGCTGGTTGGAGTAACCTCTCTTTGAATCTTGTCTAGAGCTCGTCTGTCTACCACCCACAGATGACTGTGACTGCTTCTGCACATCACTATCTTTCAGTACGTCACTGCTTTCTGAAGCCGTTTCCCATTCTTCGTGTGTTCCACCGTCCGCGGAATAGCGACCTGCTGGAGGAGCCCGTTTATGTCTCTCCGGCATAGAATTCTGAGGCCGAGAAGTCTTGCCGCGGCAATATTCACTTGACATCCACTTTGATGAGTCTCTGCCGTCATTGGGCCTGCACACAACCAGACATAAGAGTACAATAATACAGAAAACCAGTGACTATCATCACAGAGTTTGGTCATAAGTAAGAAAATTTCTACAGCGCCTAAGATAGAAAACAGTCACTGGGTGGCACTATGTGTCCTGGTTCAGTGCAGTTTGCAATGGCAGTCTGCAGACTGTTGATTCAAGCTGGCAGGATGTTGGACACAGTCTGGTGGTACAAAGCCTCGAATGCTCCAAGACCGTCCTTGTGGCAACAGCATCACACCACAAACATGGTTGACTGACAATGGCGTTGATGCCTCGCAACAAGAGCACATAACATAGTGATTGAGATATATGAACGTGCAGACTGCTAAAGAGACGGCTGCAGCGTAAAAATACACTTCAACACACATCGCAGCTGACATCACGTGGCTGTCAAGTCTCAAGTTGAAGTACACTTGTCAACACTGTTGTAAAAAGACACCAATGTCCGAGAAACGTGTTTAAAATATACACACAGGAAGTCATTATCTGAAATCGACAGCAGATAACCCGAAAACAATGCAGCATTAGAACATGCATGCTACACATCTGAGTTGGAGATGGAATAGAGTTTAATAGCCCAACAGACACAAACAAGGTCATTCCACAGGTGAACTTCACAGCCAATCAATTGACTGATACTGACAAAACATTAAAGGAAACTACACGAACCAAATAGAGATCCAAAAATCAAAGAACACAAAACACGGCAAAACAAAACTACACTGGTCCAGTCACCTCTTACAACACTCGGTCAGGAAATGAGACGGGTTTATTCTACAACGTTCCTCGAGCCCACAAGGGGCAACTACATGCCCAAAAGCACTACAAAATATGTCCGTTCTTTGCTATGTTCTAGCTGCACACAGTGACATAAAATACAACACTACAACATATGCAACAACAGACGCATAATCAGATGTCTGACTACTTATCAACAGACAACGCAAGGAGTGGATAGTGTACCGTGACTCTACAGCAGGCAACTGGCTGGAGTCACCCTCAAGTGTAGTAGTTGAGCTGGAGCTAGCCACAGCCGTTGTGCGTGAGCCCTGCCATGGTGGACGCCTCTTACGCGAGCCTAACATGCCACAAAACTCTTCATACAGTAAGTACACATCATCAAAACATCACATATGATATATTCATTACCTTTTTAAAACTTCTCAATATGTTGATGGCAATTTAATTTGCATTAATGATGAAGTTTATTCGCCATGACAGGCAGTACAGCACATACAATACAAATTATAAAAGAAGAAGTAAAAAACCTATGCTAAAAACACAGTAAATATAACTACTCAAACACTAATTATCAAGTCTAAAAAGCTTACGTAAAAAGAGAAATTTCTTTAAGGTACATATATGTCTAAAATCCAATCTTTCACACAAGAACTGCAATTCCTACACTTATTCCCATGCATGCATTCCAAAAGACTTTTCTATAGGCATTATTCCAGCATATATTCAGCTGACAAAGTTTTTTACCATCATGATTTACACATTTACAACCATAACTAATCAGTGGAAGACAGAATGTCTCCATTAAGAACAGTTTTGAAATTTCAGAGCAAAATTTACTAAGACTATAAATAGTGTTTGCAGCTGTATAAAATTTAGGGACTGAGTAATCAATATCACATTCTAACTTATGCCCAGCATTTAAAAAACATTCCTAAATATTTCAAACATATGACCCAAGATATATTATACTATCACAGTCAATTGCCATATCATAAGCTTTACCGACTACAAATAATTTCTAACCGTACATGGACGTACTCCTAGAACATCTGAATGCTGAAATATGCATACATAACTGACAGATATCCATCTTTAATCACCTGATTTTCGCCGAGATGTCTGTCTACTTGCTGCCTCATTTGAACACTTATTGCCCGACGTATCTGCAACGTCCTGACTAGATGCTGCGGCATTTTTATCCACATTAGTTCCATCGTTGGCAGGTGAGTTATTTGAAGAAGCTTTAGCATCACTGCATTTTGACTGCTGCTCCGGTCTACCCGAACCACTCGCTTGCACATCAGAACGTCGCATTCTCTGGCCACGATTTCTCGAGTCATAAAACTCTGTCCCACGACGAGTGTTTTTTGCCGAGTGTTCACCGCATCTGATCGAATCTTTGGCCAGAGCATTCTGACCAGCGGATTGCTTGTTTCGTCCATCATCAGACGGCGACTGTACAACGCCACGATCATTTCGCTGATCTGCAGCACCGACTTTTGTCGATGTGACCGATTTTCCATCTTCTGTCTTCGACTGGCAAGCATCAATTCTGCCGTCTCCCACTCTCTTCTGCTCTGTGTCGTTAGTTCTTGTGGCAGCTGAACTACTGGTATCATTTACTGATTCAAGCTGACTCAAAGATTCCTTTTCTTTATGAACGTCCTGGTGACCGCCACGGCCTCTGCCTCGAGCGGAGCCCCGCAGGCGACCTCTTCCACCTCGCACAAACTCACGACTACTTATGTTCACCCGTACTTTCTCATCATCCCTGTAGTCTCTTGTATTCCTGTCTGCGACATCCTTCGGTCTTTGAACGTTTTCTTTTGTTCTTTCCTCTTGTACACGTTCATCTCTACCACTGCCACCTCTGTCTAACTTTTGGTCATGATCTTCAGCTTGTCTTTCCTGTCCCTCACTTCTGGCACCAACAGCACCTTCTGGTCTTCTTGCTCTTTCATGCCGTCGTTGCTGCCTTGATCCCTGCTACAACCAAATGTCACTGTGCAGCAAACCAGTCCGACACAAGGCAAGACACAGTAGACAGAATATATTCGTCCTGTGCTTACCATCACTGGAATAACAGAATCCAACAACACACAAAAATACAATGCACAGTTCAATTCCACAAACACATAACATCACGCAGCAATAATTCCATCAGCTGCTAAAGTACTTGTAATGTTTAGGAATAAAGTCAAGCAGTCGTGCAGCATGGACCTGTACTGCAAACTTGAAAACAGTCTATTCACGGCATTTCTATTCACTTATCACTGAAATGTTACAACACAACAAATGCAGGTAAACCATGCAACTAATAATTGGAATTCTCTCCCTCTGCATATCAGCTCCTCAACTGACAGTCTTGCCACTTTTAAATCCCGTCTTAAATCTTACCTTTTCTTTTCTGCCTCTCAGGTCTAATCACTTATATGCCAGTGCCTCAGAATCGACCTTCGACTACTGCCACTATATAAATGACATTTATTGACATCGACAGTGTAATAGTAGCGTCAACAACACGTAAACTGAGGGCCTATAGACAAGACAACTGAATGCAATACCTGATACTGTCTGCCAGATGCTCCATGATTAAACCTCCTGCCAGACTTTGACACAGGCTCTTTCCGCTCTGCCTTGTCTTCAGAAGCCACAGTGGATGACAAATTGTTTGAGAGGCTGGTATGAGAACCAGACACCACTGAAGATGACACTGCATCAAACACACATTCAACACTATCTATCACTGTCCGAGGTAAAACCTTCATTCTACTGAGGCGTGTATCAAGTGCATTTCACCCAACTGGGTCATGTGTATTGGGTGCTATGTTGGCTTTAGACATGGCCCTACCAATGCACAACCAGTCATAGACTAGCCTTCAAAGAATGTAACGAATATATGTATTTTAATAAGTCCACGTGGCTTTGCCGCAATCATAAATCCTATTCCCTGAAATCCGACAAAAACTAGCACACGAACCCAATTTGGCACCAGTAACTGTCATTGCTTAATCCACTAAGCAATCAGAAGTGACTACTAAATAAGATGGATTTATCCAAGCAAACAATTTACAGCGTATTTATACCCTGACTAGGTGCAGTTGATGTATTTGTTTCAATTGGTTTTACATCCGTGACAGGTTGATGGTCTGTTCGCTGCTTCTGTGCACCTGTCCACATTCGTACCTCACCATCTGGTCTCACATTCTTCGACCGCTCACTGCCATATGAACCAGAATTTCTGCAACAATTCGTTATCAGTCATCAATCACAACTGCTGTGTACTGCATCACCTCCAACTAACGGCGACACCAGTCAGCTCTGGTACAAAGAAAGACACGGTCTAAATATTTGCTAAGTCTAAGTCGGTATTCTAGTCGAATTGATTTTGCCACACTCCAAAACTCACGTTTTTTGCTGAAAACATCTCATTACCATCTGGAATGATCCCCATGTCATGTGCTTGGGCCCAATGTAAAATCCAGTTTTTAGCTGATCGTACTAACGGCCGCACTATTGGTACAATGTTGTGTCAGTCTGTCGCCACCGTCTGTCTGTCTGTTCGAAATGTATTTTGGCTAAACGGTGCGTCCTAGAGCAAAAGTTACTATTGACAGCCTATAGGAAGTCGTATATGAGAAATCGATTGGTACCAAAACGAACGACACTGCGTGTTATTCGGCACTGAATATCTCGGAAATCGTTAGAGATAGAGGCTTGGTTCCAAAGGACCACCAATGGGTAGTGGCATATGGAGTATCAAATGGTCACGTGACCGATGACGTCACGTGATCTTGAAAGGTCAAACTCATGACCCCAATATGCATAGAGCGTAATATTATGAAAATGGCTGGAGTTAGAGACTCTGTTCCAAAGGACCATCAATAGGCATACAAACTATCAAACGGTCACGTGACCGATGACGCCACATGACCCCGAAGGTGCTATGAGGCAGTACGTTCGGTTATCCAAGCGACAGCTTAGCTTCTTGCTGGCTTTGCTTGCCATTTCTGTATTCTGAAAAAAGTTTCACTGTAATATCAGCTTACACATGAATAAACACCATGTACTAAGTAACAATGCTAACCATCACAACAATCATGTGGTTGGTTCGGTTTGGGTCAGTGATACAAGACAACAGGAGACCATACGAGCATAGCAAAACTGTACAATATTCACGTTGCAATCATTCAGAAGAGACGACAAAGTCTGCTACTATCTCACTGCTAACTCAATCTCCAGCTATGACACAACACTTCTACTTATATTCAAAATTTCTGCACGCTTAAAAACACCTGGTTTCATGCTCACTACACTGTGCACAGCTTATTTCAACAACTGAATCCAAATCATGATAATATCTGCATGGCAAACATTACCTGTCGGCTCTGTGACTGTTAAACCTTCGTCCAGGAATTTTCACCGGATCAACGAAGCCAGACTGTGTAGAGCCAGGCGGTTCATTAACAGCCGATTTGCTGCTGTTGATAGCAGAATCCAGTAAGGAGTTTGTGTTGCTTGTTGCAGCCCTTGAGCCATCGTCATCAGAACAATGACGCGACGTCACCGGCTCCACAGGCTGGTCTGACGAGCCACTCATCTGCCTGAAATACACAAAGGCTGCACAGATGTGACATTTTAAATTTAGGCAAATTTAACACCATGAGCCACATGGCTACAATTTCGGCTTTGTGGGTTTTTGCAGTCATGTATGGTCAATATTTTAGCACAGCATTCTTTGCCATATTATAGTCGATTCACTAGCTTGGGCAAGTTTGCACTATCCCCAAAATATCTATGTACTGAAAGACTACAGAGGAAAGGATACCATCTGCTGCTACTTAATGCCGCCACCATCAGCTGACATATCTTCACTCTACACCTAGTCCACATCATTCCTGGCTGTCGACACAAGGTTTCTAGCCGCTGATGCAGACGATGTCTGGAACAGTCAGTCAACCATCAGCATCCATAAGGTTTATCATCCAAGTCACCTCAACACTCAGCTGTTGCTAATGACACAAATCACTTCCATACCGGTAGTGTCTATGCAGTAAGTCATGTCCAACGATCTAATCACTCTCATTACTCACTTGCATATTCACACACAAGATCAGATCTGCGTCTGTTGTCGGCAATGACAGCATAACAATAAAAGTGCAACAATATCTGACAGACAAATCATACATCTGTGTATCCATAATGTTACCTTGCACTGTTTTTATGATCGTGCTGAACAAATTCAGAAGGAACAGGACCATAGTGTGACTGCGTATTCATCACATGCTGGTCATACTGGACACCTGCAAGCAATGTAACAATACATCAGTTACATAGCAAATCAACCATTTGTCATCAATCAATCAATCATCAGTCAGTCAAATTTTATAGTGCCTTAGTAACAAAGTTACTGGCTAGCACCACTCCAGTGCTGACAAGGGTAATGATTATTCTGACAACAGTTTGAGACGTTCGAACATGTTTAGGCTTATCACTGTGGTACAAAATCTGGCGAAGCTCCAGATACGGGGACTGGCAACTGGAAAAGCTTGGCTGGTTAACAATTGGAGAGAAAGCACAAGACATCTGGTAAGCCAACTTTAGTCACACACTGTAGTACCGTAGCTTCTTTTGGATGATTATACTAAACAACCTATGCAGCATGATATGATTGATCATTCCAGAGACAGATTCATTACAGACAAAATCTGTTAATGTTAGATTTACCAGTTATAACAAACGTTTGAAATAATGTCACTTGACATGGACATAGGCACAAAGTTACAGAGCTTACAATGAGCACTCTGACTGACCTTGGTCCTGACAGTCAGCTGCTGTGTCCGTCCCCGGCCGTCTAGCAGCAGCTGGACGTACTGACCCTACACAACAACATACACTACACGTCCAACTCTCAACTGTAATGACTCAATACTGCTGGATGCTTACGTTCATCTACTATGAAACAGAGTAAAACTACTCGCTGAGTAGGCTTACAAATGATGGAAGTACCAGTTTACAGCCTAATCAACATGTTATAAGTGGCATTAACACACACAAGTACATCAAAGAAAAAATATAAAAACAAACAGGATAAAATGTAAAATGTTTTTTTTTGAAATATAAACAATAATTTTGCATAATCTGTTAACACCGTACCACTACTGTTGTTGCAATTCATTTTTATCTTTTGTTGTTATCGCATGACATCCATACGTCCTGTTTGTTGTTGGTATTACTGTCATGTCAAGACTTTACCTGTCACTAACAGCCTATGAGAGTTAACATTCATCCACCAATGTTCTAAGCTACACAGCTAAGTTCAGTCTTAGTATCTTTCAGAGAATCGATGCTGTTCCAAAGAGTTTCACTTTCTGAACTAACTCAGCACCTCACGTTGATCCATCTTGCTGCATGTTTTTCTCAACATAGTGAGAGAAAAATCCCCCCCCCCTTGCAGTTTTCTGACATTTTTTCCCAAATGGATGGGAATTACACACCTATTATACGTTCCTTTTGACACTAGACTACAAATGTTTATTC
>Ga0056129_1000126_pt1 | contig 15739 bp, 8 predicted proteins | sample WorMetLIZISLAND1_FD_71118 | JGI IMG/M metagenome (GOLD analysis project Ga0056129, IMG submission 71118) | Marine gutless worms symbiont microbial communities from Max Planck institute for Marine Microbiology, Germany - Olavius loisae LIZARD... ...
CGATTGGCAGTTCTTCTTCTGATTCTGTCGACCATCATACGAATGATGGTTTCCATCGGTCTTGAGCCGACACTTATACTTCTCGGTTCATTAAATGTACGTATTTTGCTGAGAGACGATCTCTTCACACTCTGCCTTGATGTATTATTCTGATAATTATTCCCAGGAGCTGGTTTCAAGCTCCGGCGGCTCTAGAATTGGCCCAGTTCATTTTCTGGCTTTATAGCATAGAAGATGCGCCCCTTAGCCCGGCTTTAGTTCTATTTGCTTTAGTTGGAGCCTATATCAGTAGTTTTATTGCACGGTGATTCAGGTTTATGTGTGTTCTTGGTTATAGTTAGGTTCAGGTTTGTCAATGCCAGCCAAGTTATTGGTTCAGAAGGCTGGCTGATTTGCACCAGTTAAGATAGTGGCTGGGAAAATCACCTCCAAAATGACCTATGTATCGAGCATGACGTTAAACCTTACTCAACTAATCTCAGCCATTTTAGCACCTTTACATTGACACTGCGTCAGTGATGTGCAGATTTCTATGACATTTCTGCTAGTATACTTAGTGTACGAGGCAAAGCTGCATTGATATGGAGAATTCCCTCCATACGAAATATTCATCTCTATTACTGTTAACTTTTATAATTGCCAACTGAAGCATTGGCACGTTGCCACGTACATGTCGTAGACTGTGTATTGAATGATTAGGTTTTGAATGGTGTTATTCTGGCGGTGAGCGTGATGGGTAACCACGGCACATTCACCAAGCCATGCAGACAGATACTGCGAGACTTTGACTTTCTCTATCCTATCGGCTACGTGACGTTCGGCGTGCTCGGCCTCACAGTGCACGAGTTCTTCTACAGCCTTATTGTGAGTTACTAGTGTCACATTTCACACAGAGTTTCTTATAAGAAGTTGCCGATGATCGGTAGACATTTGTTTTATTATACTTGTCATTATGTGGTGTGGATATGTGTTTCTGTTAGTAGTAATATTACATCCACTTGTTCCTGGAGTGGTCTTCATTCTTTCCTTGCCTAGGATCCTGCATAGTCTTACACCTGCTTAGTCTCACTTTTCTTGAATCTCGTATTTTTCAGAGTCACTGAGTCACATTGTTGCGGCAAGCTAAGTTTTATTGATCACTATTCAGTCTTAGTTATTTGATATATCGGACTTGTGCCTGTTTTTGGCGCGTAAAAATTCAAAATTTTAATTGAGATTATTTTATATTGAGTTCTAAAGCTCTTAGCTCTATAGCTACACAGCCATTCTGCTTAATCTAACGCACTCAGTCAGTTCAGCTGTTATATCGGTCCAGTCTGAAACTCCTTCTGTACCTCCCAGTTTCTAGCAGCTGAGAAGACTAGGGAGGCAATGTGAGTTGCCCAAGGTTGGTACACAGTAGAATAGTGGCAGTGCCGGTATACAAACCCAGGAGGACCTCTAGCCCTGAGTGCCAGCACGTTAACCACTACCCCACTGAGCCTGAGCCTCACACTACAGTTGTCCAATACTGAATGATATTGCCACTAAAACAGGGTATTGCCTATGGCCCTTTAATTTTAGCATCCCCTTCTGCCTGATGGCATAAATTTCATGCGAAAATTGGCTGGAAAGGTAGCATAACTGTAAAAAAGCAAGTTATTTAGAGCATATTTTATACTGGTAAATTGTTCAGCAGCCAGTGACTGCTTGTGTGTAGTACTGTGATGCTTTATTCTTAATGTAACTATTTTACAGCGGTGGTTTTAGCCGATGTGACTAATGAAAGTAGCCTGAGACCCAGACTCCCAGTACTGTAAAATGCTCTGTGACTAGCCACTGGTGTGTGTGCGCTTCAGTTGCTGGACATCGTCTATCGTGAAGAAACATTGTTTAATGTGATACGATCTGTGACAAAGAATGGCCGGTCGATCATCCTGACTGCGATACTAGCGTTCATTCTCATCTATCTGTTTTCTATAGTTGGCTTCGTCATCTTCAAGGACGACTTCATGATCGAAGTTGATCCGCTGCAGTCAGTTGGCATTGTCAACGGTACTTGTTAACTCACAGCATATAATTAATTGCACTTGTATAACCTATACTGTGTTGGTGGAGACCTTAAACCATGCTCAATCAATACAGTTGTTTTGCCGTGTAATAATCATAGTCAGTTGATCAGTGACCAGTACACTTCTAAAACGGTTGCATGTGTTGTGCTTGCATTTTGATATACACACTTGAAATTTGTTTTTGATAACTATGGCTGATTTGTAAGGCTACTAATAATTATCTGCTTTAAAATGACATTTATTCAAATTATTCACTTTTTGTTAATATGTACTTCTATCAGTGTACAGTAATAGTTAGCATGTATACTATGGCATGAGAGTTCAATCAAGGGGGATTTTGTAAGGTTGAGTGGGCATATCTGGCCAGTCAAAACTTGTGCTATAGTCAACCTCCAGGATTGAATACCAGACAGTGTCGTGTGGAGAATAAACCAATTTGTCATGGAAATGCTGCAGTCATGTTTACATTTTGCTAATCCATACGTGTTCGTTGTTGATTGTCGAGTTGCTTCATTTATAACCCAGCACTAGGTTACCTAACGTCTCGTTGTTGTTTTATGGTTCCATGATGCCTGGCCAGCCTGGTTATGTGGCAGAATTTCTCTTTTGACTTTTTGTAACATTTTGTAGGGTATGAACTTAGGGATTCACTGGGGATTGATAGCTAAAATTGCGAGAAATTCTTTGTAGTTTCACCTTATGTGACGTCAACATATTGAAGGAGATCTATGAAGTACTATAACACACAGCTTTAATAGTACTGACTCGTTTTGCGTACCTGCGTACCTTGTCATCCTACTTCACCCGGGTCGCCAATGTGCCATCCAGACTGTGACTTCGATCCTCTAATCCCGACCAACTTATTGTGCCATCCTACAATCTTACTACCATCGGCAGACGGGCCTTCCCAGTCTTCGCCGCCAATCTGTGGAGCATATACTCATCAACTGTATCAACTTTGATATCATTCACCAGAATTTCTATACAGCTTCTAATCTCAAGGATTTCTTCCATAACATTCATCCTAAACGCATAATCTCTTTTGTACACGCCATTGGCCTTACTAACAAACTTTAAACTTTTTCAGGCATGATATAGCTGCTACTTGCGTGCTTAAAATGCCGTTAAACCATCCATCCATTCTTCGCCGCCAGTCTTTGGAATAGTCTTCCTGTGAACCTTACCTCAGCACCATCGTTAAGATTTTCCGGCAGCGTCTCAAGACTCAACTCTTTCGGCATTCTTATTCGGACTTACAGTGGACCTAGCAGTAACTGTTGTTGCTTAGGCCACTTTAAAAATCCTGATGATGATGATGACTCGGCCTTTTGTTGGCACGTTACACTAACCCGCTTTATGTTAAGTTTTGTGTGTTTTTATACGGCGTTCGTGCATCACAGGTGCTGTAGTATTGTCCTGAAGTAGTGAGTGTTGCTGAACGTGATAAATTTGTTTGTTAGATGAAGGGAAGGCAGTGGCTTCTAACCTGCTAGACAACGGGTCAGAACCAGTTGACAGTGACTGGTCTGATTACTGTTGGGTAAATGACAGCTGCCCCTTGTCAACAGAGCAAACATCTCCTGCAGATGAACCAGCTGCAGTTGGAGGTAGTCTTATTGCTGTATAGTGTAGACAGTCTTAACATTTGCATCATTTCACTAACTTGTTATCTCTGTACTGATGTTCATAATTATCTTGTATTTGCTTGTTCTTCTGACGTTGCAGCTATTTGTGTAACTGCTATCGAGTAAGTGTTGTATAATTGGGTGACTTTAACTTTTGGCTTAGCCTGTCGTTGAGCCTTTTGCTGAGCTAAAGTTCGGTCTAAGTCCAGACTAAAGTAAAGTGATTTCGCTGAGCGAAAGACTTAGGCCAAATTTACGGTTTAAGTTCAGACTTAGACCGAAGTTAAGTTGAACTTTGGTCTAATAGTGCGGACTTTAACGTTCAGCTTAAGGTTTTGCTCAGCGAATCGCTGAGCGAAAGGCTAAGTCAAAAGTTAAAGCGACCCACTGTTGTTGGTTTGTGCTTGCTGTTGTGAATTCATGACAACATCAGATTCTCAACGTTTTTGTTTTTGTTTACAATTTGATGACATCATGGATGGTGTATCTATCAGGAAGAGCATCTCTCTTGAGAAATCCATTTTCTGCATTCCCAGACATTTTCCATAAAGACCTTTGAACTATTTAGTCCAGTCTGGCTTGAAATGACCTATATTGTGTCGAGCCGACGTCAAACCCTACTCAACTCAACTCAGCTGCGTTGTTAACAAAACGCCAAGAGTATAGAGTAGTAGGCAACTGACTGTAGTTGCAGATGTTGAGAGCAACGGAGGCAAAGAGAGTCGCTGTGACTCACTGATCATGTGTATTGTTACGACGCTGAATGAAGGTCTGCGGAACGGTGGCGGCATTGGTGACGTTCTCCGCAAACCCAGCAGCATGGTAACTTGAATTGGCGTCTCTTCAGTCTGCCTTACTTACTTATTCTTGACTTTCTAGTCGGCCTAGACGGGACACGCGTAATCAGATGGTACCCTGTCTCTGTCGTTCGTAATTCTTATACCATCCAAGATATAGTACTGGCTAAGAAGCACAACGAGTTAAAAACTGCTACAGTGGAACTGTGTTCGTTTTTGTGGGAAACCAGTGCAGTTACCAGTTAGTTATACCGCAGTTAGTTATACCTTTGAAAAATCATATGCTAAGACTGGGGGAAGGAGGAAGAGAATTGTTTTCAACTATGCAGGCTTAAAAGTTCCAGAATGAAGGGGCACTGATGCTTAAGGCTTTAGCCAACAGTGAAAGTTCCATCCTCAGTACAGATAGCTACATCTCATTCATGGCACATGTCTCCATATAAAACCCAACCAGTTGCTACTTTTGTCTTTAGTGCAGCTTCAGTTCAGTTCAGTTCAGTTTGCTCTTAAATAGTTCTCATAGCATGTAGTCCTGCTGAAAAGGTGTGCTTTCAGTCCACCAGAAAACTGTCTCTGACTGATGGAGGGTGAGTGAAGTTGTAGTGGAAGAGAGTTTCAGATGACAGGAGCATAAATGAGAAGCTTCTGCAACCGATACTGGTGGTTCTTGTACGTGGCAAAATCGGGTCAACCTGGTCGTAGAGTTTTAGACACAAAGCTAGTGCTGCACATGCACATGCACATGCTCTCGAGCCTCCCACTGGGGGTCGTCTTCTTACATATTGGTGCTATTACAGCCTCTACTGGCTTTGTAAGGTCGAGAGTGATCTCCGACTGTTCAGCCTAGGACTTTATTCAGCTGTGTGACAGGCAACGAAACGTTCTTTTTGACGAAGCAGTATGAAAATAAATGGCTGTGCTTTCTCAGTGATGAATGATGTTGATGATAGTTGTGACTTGTTGTCAAGTACATTGTAGTCTCTGGGTCATCTGCAGTGACGTGGTGATTTGTTCTGTTGTCAGGAGCCTTTGTTCTTTGCTCGTGTCATCTACGATCTGTTGTTCTTCTTCATCGTCATCATCATTGTCCTCAATCTCATCTTTGGTGTCATTATCGACACGTTTGCTGACCTGAGGAGCGAGAAACAGCAGAAAGAAGAGATTCTCAAGAACTCCTGCTTCATATGTGGTACAGAAGACTTGCTGTCAATGTTTCGTAATCGTGTAAAAATATGTAGAGATTGTTTGAGGATGTACCGTGCGAATATGTATCACCCATTAGGTAACAAAAACGAACCTTTTTCTGTTTGAATGTTGACAGTCGAGTTTGTTGATGTTATTAAATGGCTCAATTTTTAGCAGAGAGTTACTGTTGTCATATGTCATAATTTGCACAAGAGAAAATCTTGATTTATTAATGTTTTATGAGTGAGTGAGTGAGTAGTTTTTTTAACGTCTCATCAGCACAGTTGGGCTATACAGTGCCATTCACGTTGGTTGTTGCGCAGAAAATATATACCATTTATAGACCATAACAAGAATAAGGTTATAAACAAGTGATTAAAAAGTAAAAACAAAGCTATGATGGCTAATGTAAAAAAATAAATAATACAAATAACACTACCAGTATACAAGATGGTAGAAGTTGCTTTCTTTGATAAAATCCATGATTGTTGTTGCATCAACACTCTCAAATGTTTGATTGTTTCAGAGCATGTATATGCAAAGGCATATTCGTGTGTTATATTGTAGGCCTGGAACGAGCATCATTTGACAACAAGACAGTATCGTTTGAGGAACACTGCAAGCAGGAGCACAACATGTGGCATTATTTATACTTCATTGTCCTCATTCGGGTCAAAGATCCGACTGAATTTACTGGACCTGAAAGCTATGTTCATTCAATGATTAAGGTTCGTTTAATATTTGACTGGTTACTAATGTTACTAATGCTCGTAGTGTAATCGTGATATGCAACAAGTGATAGTCAAGCTGCTAAGCTAGAATGCTCCACTGATTGACTCGGCATTTATAACTAAGATGTAATTTCACAAACTTATTTTGGACATAATCTCCACAGAAATATGTATGTAACGTGTAAGTGATAACAGTAATTTCTTATTAGTAACGTCAGTGTCTCAGACAAACAAATTTTGTGATTTTTGTAAGTCGCTGAAAATTGTACAAAATCCTCAGCAGAAGTGGTAGTTTGTTGGATGAGCTGTGACCTGTGACCAAGCTGCACCATTCAGAACGTGGGATTTCATTAGATGATCAGAAACTGTGACTAGTCTTGGGCTTTACTTGGCATGCATGCATGTAATCTGCTATAACGTTTCAGTTGTTTGCCATAATGTTTTAGTCAAATATGTTGTTGCATACTCTCTGACAGAAGCCGAAGGTGTGAACGTGCCTTCTGTAAGAGTTGCCTATTTATACAATACCACTTTCAGTGGTTGGTGTCTGATTAACTGAATATATTGGCAAACACAACTGTGTTATTTCGATCATACCCAACAGAAAATTTGGAGCATATCAGGACACAGCAGAGTGTCGATGATATTTTTGGAAAATTTTTGACATTTGTGGCTATTTGAAGCTTTAAAATGTGTTGCACTTTTGGCTGTTTGAGAGCAACTTGTCCGTGCCTTCGTAATTGTCTTTTCGCAACTTATTGACCAACTGTTTTGCGTGTTGCACAGGAGAAGAACTTGGATTGGTTTCCGCGGATGCGGGCGATGTCATTGGCTGCTGACGATGCAGAAAGTGAACAGAGTGAACTGCGCAATCTGCATGCACAACTGTTGCAGACAAACGAACTTGTGGAAACTCTTTCGAGACAACTTAACGAACTCAAGGAACAGGTCAATTGATCACCAATTGTTGACGAGTTACGAAAGTTGCATGTAAATGTAGTTGAGTGAGCTTGAAAGCTGCAATGAAACTGTATCATCTAAGCACCAACAATGAAGATAATTTGGAAGTATAGTTTGTTGAATATTGTAGTGTTTGATAGCCAAGTAGTGCAGGTTGATAATATGAGTCAAAAGCTAGTTGTCGAGTGATGCTTTCAAATATGTTTTACATTACTGGCATGCTATATTCTGATTATATGTGCACTTATTGATGGCTTTCTTGGTGTTCTGTCTGCTGACACGTTATTCATTTCACTGACGCCAGGCTGCTGTGTCTTAGTATCTTGTGCTTTGTTATTCAGCTCATCATTTATGTTAAACCCTAACCATCCATCCATCCATCCTTATGTGATGTCATCTATCTTTAATAACCCAGTAACACTGTCATTGAGCGGCCGGGGCTTCAATCCTTCCTTCCAACTCTGTTCATGTTTAAGCAATCATGTTGTAAGACATGTCCCAACCATCTGTTGTCTGTTCCTCGGAGCACTTATCAGATTCTTCTTTTTGCCCACCATTTCAAGTACCGCTTCATTTGATATGTGCTGTGTCCATGAAACATTTATATCCACACTTCAAATGCTTGCGGTCTTTTGAGATCATGTTTCTTTAGAGCCCACACCTCGCTTCCATACAGTAATGACTGGTTTTTCTGGTTTGACAAACAGATGCAGGAGCAAAGGAAGAAGAAACAGCGCATCGGTCTGCTGAATGGTCCGAATCTGCCAGTTCCATGAGTCATGTTCCACAGTCCAGACTGTTCCTCACCAGTGCTGCCTTGATCCTCCCATTGATCGTGACAACACATGGCCAGCTGGTTGACTGCATGGAGTTCCAGTGTTGAGTGCCATGACAGAAATGCGTTCTAGGCTGATTGCGCGTCTAATACCTCTTCTATGTTATGTTTGCAGTTGATGCTTTGTTCCAGTGTAAACCCAGTTCACGTATTTATTCGTGTGAAAATGAGACTGAGTCACGTATTATAGCTAAACTACGTGGAATCACTATGTCTAATATGGCCTGTGTGTCATAGATACGCAAGTGGCATGATTGATTGATTTACAGAAATGTGTTTGAACTTTTTATGAACTTAGTCAAAGCGTCTCCGAGTCTGTAAATTGTTTATGTTTAGGTGCATTGGTTGGGTTGCCTGTTCGTCTTTGACTTGCTGTTGTTGGCAGTTGCTAGGACAATCACAAACATACACACAGAGACTGGTTCAAGGTCAGTTCCAGCCGGACGTGTGTTAGCTGTTTGTCCATCTGTTTCAGATCTGTTCGTCGTCTTTGGCAGACTGCCATAGCCTTACTGGGTAGAACAGCAATTAGAGCATCTGACCTGCCACCTGTTGGTCTGTGGGTCATGGCTTGGCTGTGTAATGTCTCCAGCCTAGTTCTACACTATTGTGTGTGTGCCTCTGATACCAAACACTTGGCGAGCTAACTTCCTCAGGCATGATATAGCCGCTACTTGCGTGCTTAAAATGCCGTTAAACCCTAACCAACCAACCAACCAACTTGGCGAGCTGTATAACTTAAGACTGGTCACATGGTGTTTCTGTGAGGCTGTGACCATAACAGTAGGTCTGGCTCTGGCAGGAAGTAATGGGAGCCTTCTGCTGGTTTAACAGCTTAGATCACCCAATGACCTGAGGTCACCTGTGCTGACATATCTATTGACTAGTATCAGCCCTGGCTGGCTTCAACACTGAATCAGTTGGTCAACCAACCATTCAATTACATAGTCAGTCGTTTATTGAGTACGAGTCTTTATGCATCCATTATATACTACATTGCTTTTTACAGCTCATGGTTAACACATTTTATGTTGTACTACTGTGTTGTACTGTTGAATTGGTGTGTTTTTAAGGTTAACTTTTTCGTCAAATCTGTTAATTTATGCAAATGCTGGACGACCACTTGTATTGACAGAAACTAGAGCACATGGATACTTTGTGTACTTAGATAATTCTCTGATTAGCAATGATGCTGAATGCTCCAAAGAGCTAGAGCCAGACTATATACAGGTTACATACATCATTGACAATGTTATGGTGAACTTATGGGATTTCTGTAGCAACAAAGGTGAGATTATTGGGAGCAGCAGCCTGTGCTGTGTTCAGTGTTCACACAGATTTGCAGGTGGGCCACGGAGCTTGCAAGTGGTCGCAATGGGACACAAACACAGAGTAACCACTACAGATCAGTATCGTCACAGTACTGTAACGTGTTAATATCCCTTATTGCACCCTAGTTGTATTTATATTTACAGCTGCTTGTTTACATATTTATGACTATTTATTAGTGGTTAGTGCTTCAGATTAGTATGTATTGTATTTCATGTTATCAGTAGTCATATTTTTATTATTACCTTGAATATAGTACTTGTTGTTCATTGTTGCGAATCTCTTGCAGATGAATTGACAGTAGTAGCCAGCTTGCATATTCAGAACATGCCAGTTTGGCTATTATTGTGAACAGCCAAGCTGGCATGTTTGGTATATAGCTTATTTTGTGCATATCTACATGCAGCACTGATAATTTCTTATTTTGCTGAATAACTGGCAATGTTTGACACTGTCATATATATTATGTACATATATGATTATCCACGTTTGAAAGTACTGAAGTCATTTTTGCATATTTGGAGTTTTCATCTGTGTTATGCTGTCGACAGTCGGTTTTATATTTCTGAATTTTGTGACCTCGTAATGCTAATGCATTGATGAACAGTTACTGCAGTGGTCTGAGAGGGGTATGTAGTTCCACAGTATTAATTGTTTTCACAGGACACTGTTTTCACCATTACTTTCATGCTGTGCTATTGTCGTTATTAAAATAAATGTCTGTGTTATTAGAGGATTTTTGTTTGCTATTCACAAGTTCATTAGCATAGATCCAGAAAGGCACAGACAAGAGACCTGGAGGGAGTTGCCATAAAATTAACAATGCATTCTATATTTCAAGGACTCTTTACCACTTCAAAGCATCATAATAACACAAAATTCTTTAGAAAGACCTTGCACACAAAACTATTCTTTCCATTTTGACTAATTGAGCTTTTGATACTATACAGCCATTTACAATACCAGCAGGTGGGATTTTTGTCTTTTGAAACGTTTGGGCTCTTGATCACTGTTAAGATCTTGATCTTGGTGATGGAGTCAAGGACTTAAATCTCGAGGCCAAGGACTTGAACCAAGGCCAAGGACCTGTACCAAGGCTTGCTGAGGGCAAGGAACAAAGAACAGGACATAATTGTCTTCATATGCGATACAATCACTTGCAAGGATTGTGTGGAACATTCAGAATGGTGCAAAAATATGTATTTAACGTTTGGTTTACAACAATCTAGTTATATAAAATACAGTCAATCAGATTGCTATTACTGTGTCCTTGAAATTTTCAAGAACTTTATAACATACACAGGCAAAGGTGAAGGCCAAAGACTTGACAAGAAGTCAAGCTATCGCTAGGATATAGCCAACTGTACTGCCTCACAGCAGACTATTCGCGATTGTTACTAAATAGCATCTCCAGCTGTTTTCCAGATATTGATCTCTAAGCGTATTGGGGTCACGAGTTTGACGTTTTGGAGTCGCCTGACGTCATCAGTCACGTGACCATATGATAGTATTACCCCATAGGCCATTTCCTATTGGTGGTCCTTTGGAACTAAATTAATCCTCTATCTCTAACAGTTTCCGAGATATTCAAATTCAATGGAGAATGTGACGCAATGGTTGACATGACCTTGATACGACCTCTAAACAAAGGTCAAAGTCATTCATTTTGGTACCAATTGATTTACGCTATAGGTGTCAATAGTAACTTTTGCTCTAGCACGTACCGTTTAGCCACAATACATAACGTCACAGGCGACGACAGACGCAAGTAACTAATCGTCATTGATTTGTGATTGTTGTGAAGCATTGCCTGAAATAATATGCTGTAGGTATTATTCGATCGGCTGGTAGGTAGAATGCAAACTTAGTTATGCCCTATTACCAATTTTATTCTGCAAAGAGACCAAAAAGCTGTGCTCTTGCAAGGAAATGCCACGTTCCCATCACAGCCACGTGGAGCAGATCGGTGTTTCTTTGCCTGGTACAGGCTAATTTTCTCATCGAACGCACGGTAAAAATAGTTATTATGCATAACTCTCTGGCGCACTAACGATGTCGATGATACAGTTGTAATGCTAAGTGCTAGCATTTAAATATTTTCTACTTATAAAGGCAGCAGCCCACAGAATATTTTAATGATTTTTGGAAGTTTTTAAAAGGTTTTATTATATAAAATTTAATACAGTGTTACGTGACTGACAATTGACGTTGACGATATCTAATTTGAACTTGAACATCGAAATAACCTAATACATCAATTTTATTAACATTGCCCTTCACTAATTAATACCAACGATGCTTATATTACATATTCTTTGTAAAGTTGTTGCCGTAGCTAGGCAACGGTAAACTGTAAATGATATATAAAGTTATATTATAACATGTAGTGCAGCTAGTTTTCAGGTATCTCTATACTGGATAACAGATTACGTCAATGCGCTTGTGTATTTCTTTCGTCGCAGACAAATCGTACTTGTAACGTTGTATAGGAATTTCGCACATTGATAGTTCGCACAGATCAGGTGGGGTAGACCAAGGCTCTACTTGAATATACGAGACACACAATCGTCTCTCTTCACTCCACTCGCATACTTGCTACGTAATGCCTTATTACCTACTTTTGGACATTCAGCTGTTTCCGGCAATCTTTACTCGTCCCCATTTTCGAACTTGCGCTTTGCAGAAATGTCCATTTTAATTTTGCTTGTACTATGCAGATCAATGACCAAATTTCCAGGAATCGACTGAAGCTGAATGATGATAAGACACAGGTTGTCTCATGTAGTTTGTATGCGCCAACAGCTTAACAGAGTCACGAGCCAGTCACTTACTCTACCGAATGCAGTGGTGTGGATTTCAGATGTCATCAATATGATCTATGCATTTTGACTTGACGACGATTGCCAAAGGTTAGCCAGGTGCCCGCACAGAGCCGTTCCTGCTTCTTTTAACTGCAACAGCTGAGGTCGATCAACCAGTCATTGACAGTCGAGTCAAGAAAGACACTTGTCAACACGTTTGTGTTCAAACGACTTGACAGCTTGACAGCAAATTTGCATGTGTCAGCGGTTACCTGTTGCAGACAGTGGTGTAGTGGAGGGGGAATGTGGGGGAACTCTTACTCCATTCCCCGAACTATTTTGTCGGAGGAACATCATTCCCCCACCTACTATCAGGACATGGGGGAACGCTGATACAGTAGCGTTCCCCCAAATAGGCCTGCAAAGAAAAGTCATGAAACGAAAAGAAAATGAAAAGTCTAGAAAATAGTTAACAGCTCTCTTATATTGATGTGAAATGCCTCATTTCGTATATCGTAATATTGTTTGCACGACTTTAATTCTCTACAGTAGTCCTAACTGGTATGCAGTAGTGAAAAGCTGCAGACCCGAGCATTCCCCCAGCTCCAAATTTGCTACTACACCACTGGCTGCAGAAACTGCAACTGATCTGCCGCTTTGTCGCTAGTAGCGAAAGGATAATGCCAGTGATACGTGAGTTGCACTGGCTGCCAGTCCGCGAATTATAAGACGGCGTTGCTCGTCTATATTTGTGTTCATGGTCTGGCACCACTCTAACTTGTAGCCATCTGTCAGTTGACATCAGACTGTCCTGGATGTTCTAGTCTGAGATTCGCCAGTCACCATCAGCTGAAAGTTCCATGCACCAGAACGAACTACGAAGCCCGAAGCTTTGCAGTCAGTGGTCCTGCTGTGTGGAATTGTCTGCCAGTTGAATGTCACTCACCGGACATCTCACTGCCTGTTTCAGAGAGAGATTGAAGAGTTTCCTTTGCAGAACTATTTACATTTGAGTGTGCATTTGTAGCCTTGGCGAATTTGTGCAATATAAGTGAACTTATTATTATTATTATTGTTCTGGTGATAAGTTAATGCAGTACCACAGCACACAGTACCACAGCATGTGCATTGTGAAGTAACTTGCCACAATTTAGCAACAGATGAATTTGTTAAAATGAGTATATTGAGTGCAATAAGGTGTTCATTGGATGAATTATTTTAACTATATACATTGTACTATATTTGTAAATATTGTCTGCAGTTTCATTCTTACAGTTTTTTTTGTTTTTTTTACTAGGTTCAGTCAGATCTGCTGGATGACATTGACTTTCATGAAATTGTGGTATGAATACCTGAAGCAATAAGGATTTAGAAATATGGAGTTTAGTGGCCAGTCACCTGTTAAATTGGTTGACACTTCTACAGTGTACGGGGATCAGATTGGATCACAGTTGATCATCAAGCAACCAACAAGTGGATTGTCTATGGATGCTGGAAATGAAGATGCTTCTGATGCGTCATTGGTAGCCGCTGGAAACATGTATGAATCATCTGGCAATCCACGGCCCAGTCGTCGAGTTATACCTGCAGATGAACCTGGAACTCACCAAGTTACATTTACTGTAACCATCTCTGTTGCTTTACCTCCCAGTGAGAGTTTTGATTTTTGAAAGATAGTGCAATAATTGTAGTTTTTGAGCGTTTTGTGAAAAATAGTACAGTTTTATTAAAGTGCAACCAAAAATAGGCAGTATTTGAGCGGTTTTTTGAAAATACCGAGCATAAAACCTTGGCTTTCGCCAAATACTATGCAACAGTCGCCGTTTTTGTTTACTTTATTTTTTGTTCTTCGGTAGTAATCTGGCATTTTAATTAAAAAACTTATATCTCTAAAACATCACATTTAATTACAATGAAAACTGCCAAAAAGTGCCAGAAGACTGCAGTTTTATTTGGGTGTGGTTTCCTTGAAAAACCATGGTTTTCGGTTTCAAAACTGATCGAGCACTTGTATACTGTATTTGTCTTTTATCACTTGCAGTTATGAAAGCACTCAAATTCTTGTTGCAGCTTGTGATCTAATATATGCATTAAATTGTTATTAATAGCATGTTGCTGAGTTGGTTGTTCTGAATTAGTGATACCTCTGTAGCATACAATATGAGCATTGAGCACTGTTTTAACAAGTATTTGAAAGCTAACCAGTTGTCATTAAATAAATGTGGATATCTAAAATTGTGGTTAGCAAATAAGGCAGGAACTGTGCATTGTTGTTATGTTTGTGTTGTGGAGGTCCTGAGGACAAAGAAGAGTTTGTGCCATTGAAGCTAATTAAGACGTCGGTCGTTGAAGCACCGCCCACTCAGCGTTTCTTGCACTGTGAATACACGCCTTTTCCTGGTGATTCTCAACCTGTTCAGACTGATATAGTGCTGTACGGTCAACTTGCTGCAAAGATATTTACTGACCAGCTGGAGCCAAAGGTCGTGCAGGTGTGGAGCTGCGATGACATCACTTGGGTTTCCTGGACAAACTGGCAAGTGATATATGTTCACTTCTCACATTGCAGTTTCTCTTCCTGTCTTTTGCTGGCTATTTTTTACGACGTGTTTCGGATTCGGTGACATAATCTTGAGCAGAAGAGGTATTTTAAGACACAAAAATAAAACATCATCTCAGTGGCACAGCCGTAGAGCGTCTGACTTCTGTCCTAGCAGTCATGGGTTCAATTCTTGGTCCGTGCTTTATCAGACCTAGGTCTACTCAGCCTTCCATCCCTCCGCAGTAGGTAAATCGAGTACCAGCCTTTACTAGCTGGGGTTAAGGCAGGATGTGCTCGCTTATGTAGGGTTGCAAGTAAAATTGTGTCACCATACTTCGGTGACACGCCGTAGTTCTGAGAGGGCTTGTCCATAAAGAACTTGTCCAGCTTTAACTCTTTTTTAACATGTACTTGAGGAGATAATGGAGGCTAGAGATCATGCAGTAATATTATAAAGAGACATACAGAGCATCTACACCGTGTCCAGAAAAAAAACGGCCGCCCTAAACACGTCCAAATAACTTTATGAATAGAGAATGATAGCCATTATTTTTCTTTGTATCATGAAAAGCCATCTATTTACAATGTTTGTGTGAAATTTCACGACAACCAGTCTGTCCACTGCTGAGATTTTGCTTTTTATAAAAAGATGGTCGAAAATTGCCGTCGCCATCATTGCAAATTAACACGTGCGCGTAATGCTTACTTGCACCCGTCAATATCGACGCCAGCACACTGTGTGTCAGCGTTTACGTAATTTTTGCATAAACAAAAACAAAATGGTAGCCTAATCAGCAGAGGAGATCGAATGTTGATAAAAGTTTTGCATCAAGAGAAAGGTTCAAGGAAGTTATTAGCTGAATTTCCAAACAAAGCGTTTGAA
>Ga0056129_1000128_pt1 | contig 15701 bp, 5 predicted proteins | sample WorMetLIZISLAND1_FD_71118 | JGI IMG/M metagenome (GOLD analysis project Ga0056129, IMG submission 71118) | Marine gutless worms symbiont microbial communities from Max Planck institute for Marine Microbiology, Germany - Olavius loisae LIZARD... ...
GGTTTCAGTTGATAATTTACAGAAAACTGATTTAGATTTTTCCAGTTGTCAAAAAATGTGGTTTTAATTTTCCTTCATTTTATATGACAATTTTGTGTATACTTTATATTTTCACCACAGTACTAACTTAGTTACAGCGATATCCATTAGAAAACTAGTACAGTAGTGGCAGAGTCAGTTTTCAAAATAATGCAGATTTTGGTTTTGATCTGGAACTGTCAAGCAGTAGTAATAACTAATTATTGTCTGTTAACTACTAATTAACATGTAAATTACAAGTTCACATGATGTAATATATTCCTTAGTTCATAGACAGTCAAGGCTGTGATGTATCGCTGTGAAATGGGACTGTTTGCACAGATTGGCGTCTGTGGCTTCGTTGGCGTCATTTCAGATGTCGACAACACTGGAGCGTCTTGTTGTGCTGTCGGCCGGCTGTTCGTCCATCATGCTAGTGTTGTGTGCCTCACTGTCCGCTGTGTCTGCCAAAGATAGGTATCATGTCATGCATGCATCATGGAGACTACCGTATATACTTGCGCATAAGTCGCCCTCGCGTATAAGTCACCCCCTAAAAATCGAGTCCGTATGTGGTCCAAAAAATCATTGACCCGCATATAAGTCGCAGGTGGCTTTTGAGGACTTGTACTGGATGCAAGCTTCGCTCAACAGAGGCCTACTATTGTGTGCTCGGACAGCCGACTACGGCGTCGTCGTGAACGACGTCAAGGCCACTCACCGTGCAGCGGGGGAGGAGGGCCGTGACATCGACGATGTGACCACTGATGCGTAACTGACACCACGGTATCAGTCAAGCGTGACGCAAGTAAGCTACGGTAATCCGACAGTTAACGCCACACAATAGGACGCTGTTACATGGCGCTACACGTCGGAAACTGCATATTTTGTTGGCTGGAAAAATTTCTTTATTTTATGACCCGCGTATAAGTCGCCCCCCAAACTTTTACGTCAAGATTTTGCCATAAATTTTGCGACTTATATGCGAGCATATACGGTACATTTGCTGGATTTATTGAAGTAATGATGTGCCAGTGTTGGTTACCGCGGTCTGCCCTCACTGGCCGACGTAGCGATACACAGATGACCAGACCAATCTGTCGCGGTAGTGACCTCCTTGAACTGACTAGTAAACCATTGTTGATTATTGACAACGATGATTGATTAAGAGGAAAAACATTTTAACAACCCTGGCAGTTTTTGTCACTGTCTGGCATTCATCTGCATAACACATTTTAATTTTTTTTCTTGTCCTCAACCAACCAGTTAATTTTTTGTCACAACTTTTACACAATGCTATGTTCTTTCACACAACTGTGTGAGAATGGTGTAGATTTGTGTTTTTTTAACACTGTAGTAGAATATTGATTATCTGACAGCCTAAGCTGGTACCTGGCTGACAGTATCAGCACCTTCATGTGACAGTATTGCTAATGCTCGGGTTTGATTTTTACTAACGTCACATTTCGTTACTTTGTTTCAGTTGATTGATTTTGTTCTATTGAACCTTTTACTGAACCTTGGGTGGTGGTCTAGCTTAGAGGTAACGTACTGATCTCGATCAACGTAGTTGCTTTATGACGGGCCCGGTTAGTACTTGGATGGGTGACTCTAAAACATCTTGATATGTAGCCAGCCAACTTGACCTAAGTTGTCTCAGCATTCTACCTTCTGTGGAATGGTAAATTGAGTTTCAGCCTTCGGTCTGGGTAATATTAATAAATGGTGACAGTGGCTGTAGAATGTAGAAGTCGTTTGGCTTGGCCTGATGGTTGGCAGCCATTTTGGTGCTTAGTCTGCATTCATCAAGTGGTGTGAACCAGTTATACATCGGCCTTGCCGTGATGACAGCATTGTCATTGGTGTTATAATTGTACGCGGTGGCCGAGTGGTACGGTGCCGGACTTTGTGATCGCGAGGTCACAGGTTCGACTCCCGCCCGTGGCTGTTGTGTACCAACGCCAACTCAGCGTGCCATCCCTCTGGAGTCAGTTAATGAGTACCAGCGAAAGCTGGGGAGTAAACGGGCATACGTTTTTTTACGGCATATGTTTTTTAGGCCTATTTTTCTTTGTATGTGTGTGTTCTGTACTCCGTGTACGATTATATAATAAATAAATAAATACCACGCGATGCACTAGCCCCGTATCCGTGGTCTTGCAGCTTCGGCTGGTGTCCAGCTGAGGGCTATAAGAAATGGAGATCAGCGCCGCTCTATGGGCCCTTGAGGCTGGGGAGAGGACTTTTTTATTGGTATTATTATTATTATTGTCAGTGATATAACAGTTGTGACTGGTTTCTAGGTATTGCAACCTTTTGGGCTTTACAAGCCCCGCCCCTCAGTGTAATGGAATGTTGGCAGGTCATTCTGCCATACTTATGTAGCAGTTCATTGTATGTCCTTTGAAGATGTTTGGAAACCAGTGTAGTAATGATGGAAAGTTGCCCAGTTAAACAAGACTGTTGATATTAGTGATAAATTGGGCTGCGTCTGTTGCTTTCAGGTCACTGACGTGCTGGGGCTTAGTGCTTGGATTGCTCAGCTTTGTTTCCAGTCGTATTTGGTTCACCTCGTTCGTGCCAGCTTGGTGGGACAACTGGTCAAACACAGTAGTCATTACTGTGTCGACTGTTGCTACTGTGGACAAAATATTTTCAGGTGAAAATCATTTCTTTTGTGTTGTTAGGTTACTGAAACTATGTAGGATGTCCACCCAGACCTGAAAAAAAACCCTGCAAAAATTGAGGAATTAAAACTTGGTCGGGGAAACGGCATACAGTTGTGAACAGTTGTAGAATGTTAAAGTGAGTAGTTTGTTAATAGCACAACAACGTATATGTAGCCATTTGACAGCCGTGGATTGTCAAGGGAGTTATTAGATTGGGTGAAATGGTCTAAAGTAACTGAGGCTGTTTATGATAGTTTTAGTTCTCTCGTATCCCTTGACAACCAGTCAGTGAGTGGTGCGGAGGTGCTGCCGTGCATCTTGCTGCTACACCTGGTTGCTCCAGAAATTGACAGGAATTTCTTATACTCGTTCTGACTGATTTAACCATCCGCATTTCTGTTTACTGTAGCATCGATAGAATGCCAATAAACATATAATATCAACCATTGAAATGTAAACAGCACATCCTGTGGAGCATTGGAGCTGCTAGAATAGGCCGATCTGTTTCCTTATAGGAAGGATTGAGAGGCGTACCTTAACCAAACTTCGGTTTCATTAGCTTTTGCCCCTATTAATCAGTTTTCTCTTGTTCTTTTTGTTTTGTTGTTTTGTTTAGGTTTATTGTTCTTGGTTATAGTTCGGTTCAATATTGTTAGTATTTGTCATGTGATTGGCTGAAAGATCAGGTACTAGTCGATGTGTTGGATGTTACTTCATGGTATGAAATGTTGTCAGCTAAGTTAGAACCATTTGGTGACCTCACAGTTACTAATTACCTTGTTATCGTTGTTGCTTGAAAAGTGAAATGGCATATGTCAGATATTGTGTGCTACTGCAAGAACACTGCACAGTAACTCACATTTCAGCCGCTAGTGACTCCTTCACCTTAGTGCACTATAGACACATCCTTACTTACTTACTTACATTCTAATCATTCCCATGATTCCTTGCTGTTCATTGGAGCCATGTGTTGTCGTGCAGCCGAGGTGGACCATGGCAAAGCCAGGTCAGACACAGCTGAAGAGTGTCGGGCTCGTCCCAGCTGGCTGCTTGTCGGCTGTGGTTTTGGAAGTCTCCTCTACTTGACTCAAGCTGTTTTCGGCGACGTCTCTCTGCTTTCACGCTGGACTGTCGGTGGATACCCTGACACTGGTCCTATGCCATATCCGTGGGGGTGAGTGTATCTCTGCTATTATACTGGCTATTTTTATGGTGTATGCTGTACATAGTACTTGCACAGTGAAAGCCGAGCGGGCATGGAAAAAGAGGTCATTTTGGGCAGATTGCAAGAATGCCACTCAATGATTGAGTCTAATTAACTAGACAGTTTAACTTTTAATTTTTAATTACACCCAGTGTAAAAATTGTCACAAGAACACAAAACCCACTCTCAAGTGAAGATGTGTCCACTTAAAGGTTGCGTGACGAAATCAGCCACTTAATCTCCACTCAGTCGAGTGGCACTCAACTGAGTGGAGATTTGCATGGCATCCTGCAATCCGCCCTTAATAGTGGACAGCTGTTAGGTTGTTGGTAAGGAACCAACCAGTGTCGATCAAAGCCAGATGACATTGCTTGATGTAGAGAAGGGGCTGCTTCTGCTGAGATAATGTGCTTGTAAACAACTAGGAAATGAGCTCTCTGGTGTTGCCACGACTTAGCATTCAGCATGCCAACTCCACTCTAGTCAGCTGATTATTACGGTACCTCACTACGTTTGTTCACAGACTGTATACATACAGTATTCGATTAACTGGCTGATGCTGGTGTACACGTTTCACTGATGAAAATAGTGATGTGCTGTTTCAGTTTCATTACAAGTTACTTTTGATTCGATCGATTCTTCACAGATAATCTTGTTGGTTGATTTTGCTACAAATGCTGTTAGCTGTTTAATGGTTGAAAGAAGTACGCATTTTCTCAGTTTAATTTCTTGTTTTTTTTTGCTGTAGTAAGATTTTATCTAATACAATGTTATTGAACAGTTATGACCATTTGAAAAGTGCAGTTTTCAGTTTTTTTTTATTTCAGAAGTCGTGGCATCACTAATGTGAAGCGTGTTACTGGTGTGTAGGTGTGTGGTCCTGGTAGCGTTAATGTGAAGCATATGTCGTCCTCCTGGTGGCACTAATGTGAAGCGTGTTACTGGTGTCTAGGTGTGTGGTCCTACTAGCACTGTGTGTTGGAGTGACACTGGCACCATGCTATCATGTATCTACCAGTGTTTTGTGGTGGATCATTGGAGCTGGGTCGTTTTTTGCTCTGTATCTGTTGCCAACCTGGCAGGCATTTGCAGGTCTGGAACTCTGTTTGATCACCTGTTGAAGCTGTGTTAACAGTAGCTACTGCCTGACCAATGCATAAAAATCCGAAACTAAAGTGCTGTTAAGCTAAGATCACACGATCTGTTGATGTGTCTGATTCTGTGATGTTGAATGTTTGGTTTCATACTGAACAGTGATGGGCAAATCCCAAATCCCTATCTCACCCTAAAATCTCAAATCTTTAAAACTCAAATCCCGAATCCTAATCCCAAAATCCAAATCTCAAATCCCAAATCTCACCCACAAATCCGAATCTCAAAACTCCAAATCCCAATCCCAAATTGGTAGTTAGCAATATCAGTCCACTCAGCCAAACTTTATTCAGTCACGTCAACCTGAAGTATAAAAAGTCTATACAGTAATACGAAAATATAACTAAAACTAGCTATGATGCTAGTCTGATAGAAAACGTTGCTGTCAGTTAGTTAGCTGCTTGGGTCTGCCTGCTGCTGTCACAGCATTTCAAGCCGCAGCAACTGGCTAAGATTTGGCTGTCGAATCCCATGCTTCGAATCAAATCGCAAAAAAATACCGAATCGAATCAAATCCCAATCTCTCATGCCGAATCAATCCCAAAATTTATCGAATCATTCCCAAACAAAGCTCAAATCACGCTTTAAATCCCAATCGCGATTCGGATTCGCCCATCACTGCTTTGGGTGTTACTGTGGGGCGTTGGTATATGACATACGGTATAACATGGGTGCCCAGACAGGCGTGACCAACCGTCACTTTAACAAACAGCAGAGTGTGCGCGCATGCTGATGTACCACAATAATTAAATAAAGACATGTTGTACTGCTACTATGGAGAAGCCACGCCAAGTTCACGGCCTGAGGCGTTAATGTGTTTACTGTGCTCAATAAAGTTATACTCTAATGACAATACATGTACATAAGGAACAATCTGAGTTATACACTGTGTTCAGAAAAAAACACCCACTCACATTTTCTTTCATATCTCTATGAATAATGTGTGGATTTAAACAAAAATTGCAGTGAATATACCTAAGGAACGGTAGATTCTGACAATGTAGAAATTAGATATTCATTGCGGCCTATGGCGTCAATATGACGTCACATTTGTAAACGTTTGTAAATGAGGACCTCCAGACAGAACATAGCCTTATTTCACAGCATAATTCAACGACTGACAATTAATAATAACCAGCTATTTAACATACGTCAACATGAATATTACTTAGTGACTGATGAATAGAAATGTCATACATAACTTATTCTCAAAATATCCGCCTTTCTCTTTAACACAAGTGTAGATTTGCATGAGTCACCCACAACATTCAGTTGCTGTAACATTATCTCGCGTCAGTGGTGATCGATCTTAATGTGGTTTATGAATGAAAAGTTGTTTGATGTTAAATTGTCTTAAATTAGACCACATTATCCACGATATGACCGCGTCTATGCACTAACAAGTACCCTGTATTCACAAAAAATGATATCCTGCCTTATGGCTTATGGCTTATTGCGTGCTGTAAACGCGCTCCAACTTTAGCCAGACAAATGTGACGTCATAATTACGTCATCAGCTGCAATGAATATCTGATTTCTACATTGTCAGAATCTACCTTTCCTTAGGTATATTCACAGCAATTTTTGTTTAAATCCACACATCATTCATGGAGATATGAAAGAAAATGCGAATGGGTGTTTTTTTCTGAACACAGTGTATATAGTGGGTGCCCAGAGAGGCGTGACCAACCGTAACTTTAACAAACAGCAGAGTGTGCATGCATGCATTGCATTTGTAATTTTCAACATCCGGGCACTCTAACACTCAGTCCTAAGCGTAAGAGTGCCCGGATGTCAGAAATTACAAATGGCGGCTTAACCCGGTCTGGCACAGGACGCTTTATAGTGGCTTTATATGACAACAGTGGGCGTCAAAGGGTTAAGCCACTTTCCATTCACACAGTCGTGAAAGTCAACAAGGCTATCTCTTGCCAACAGGAACTAGCTCAATAATGATTGATCACAAATACATCGAAGAACTAAGCCACGTCTATAACTGTGACCTGGTATGTGTGGCTGGTTGAAGTCACGCAAATCATCCAGACATGTCACTACCACCGTGCCGCCGTCTTGAATATGTAACACGATTTCCAACCTGTTCATTGGTCAACCACACGCTGACACCATCCAATGACAGCAAGTGCTAAAATTATGAACAACTACGTGCTCAGCCAGGTGGCCGGCTAATTTCAGACAAATATCACAAAAACGAAGCCTGATGAAATGCATTTGACAATATGTGTAGAATGAGCTGATGATCACTTTGATGTTGGTTTGACGTAAATTGATCCACTTCTGAGAAGATATGCGCCAAAAAACGATTTTTAAATTTTCGTTCCCAGTGACCTTGACTTTTGACCTTTTAGTCTTAGTCTTAAAACACCATTCACTAGCGTGAGGGGTAGCTTCCCCCAAAATATAAACTTTCTACCACGTTACAATACTGTGTGGTCAAAAGGTTGTGAGGCATGTGACAGACAGACAAATATCACAAAAACGAAGTATTTTCGCCGATAAAATGTATACAACGATATGTGTAGAATGGGCTGGTGACCATTTTGGTCTTGGTTCGACGTAAATCGATCCATTTTTGACAAAGATATGCGCAAAAAACAACTTTTACATTTTTGTTCCCAGTGACCTTTGACCTTTGACCTTTGACCTTTAGACCTCAAATTTGCTCCCTAGTTACTCTTGTCCAGCGCTATGTTTCCACTGAATTAGAAGTTTCTACGGCTTTCCTATGTCCAGAAAATTGGAGGCACGGAACAGACGGATGGACAGACAGATGGAAAGACGGGGTACAACACTTAATGCGGCCCCTAGAGAGGGCTGCATAATAACAAAGCAACAATTCACCTCATTAAAACCCGACAAAAACTTTGTAAGCAAGAAAACATTACGTTACAACCATTAGACGTACGCTGAGAAGACATTGCCAAGATCAAAACCACAAGGTTCAAGCATGAGACTGAGACCAGGATCAAACGTTTCAAGTCTCAAGACCACAACACTGATATGTCCAGTATTAATAACAGCAAAAAATGAACACTTTTCCACATTTTTTGAGTGAACATATGCAAAGACTCCCCACGTACCTGTCAATTCGTCTTGCTCTGGCGCCAACTGGTTTCTACAATTGAATAAAATATATATTTAAAACTTGGATACAACTTTATTTTTATCAGCATTATCTGGTTTTCACAAGAATATGATCCTAACAAACAGCACTAAACAACGTAAAGTTTCAATGAAACTCTAACAGAATTTCAATGATCAATGATCTAAGATTTCAGATGTCTTGAGAACTGTGCAGTAATCTGTATCCTGTACCAGTACAACTAGCAACGCTGATTATTCACTAATGAATACACAATATGATACGATACAATAAGATGGAAACAGGAAACAGAAGGCTGATGAGTTGCCAGCTTAAATTACTGCCAGTAACCAGAAGACAAAACAAAAAATTATGGAAAGAACTATTAATGACAAAAAAAGCCCAACTATTGCTGACAAATCAAGTGTGCCGCAGTTTCTGTATGAACAATGTAATCCATACTCCACAGTCAGCACTTGCTTGCCGCAGCATTATCTTCGTGTTAGATCATGAGTATCTATGCACTTTTCTCTATGGGCATCACATCTAGTAGTTGACATGCAAAAAGACGGACGCATGTGAAGAATACCTTGCCGTCGACAGTGATAGCGACATTGACGACAGCACCGCCGTGCTCGTACGTGATTGGTGGAGTATCAGACCAGCCTCCGGCCACGTCCACCCTAGCTGGACACGAGGCCGACGCCCACTTGTTGAGCGGCGTCAAATCACACTCCGTTGTGTGTATAAACTAACAACACAAAACAGTTTCAGCATCAAACGTGATGGACTATGCAGTCAGTACAACACATATCTCTTCTAACACGGTTAGCTATTATTTTAACCCTTTGACGCCGATTGTTGCCATACGGGTGTACAGCTATAAAGCATCATGTGCCAGACTGGGTTAAGCTGTCATTTGTAATTTTTGACATCTGGGCACTCTGACGCTAAGGGCCGAATCAAGCCGATGTCTAGTATGGGAATTTATTGCAAGCAGTTACCTGAATGAATTTGTAATCAAATGGTGTAAAATGTCACCTTTGCTGACCAAGTATTTTTTACAGTACGAAATTCAATAAACATATCAAAATTGTTCAACAACCAGAGCTTAAACTTTAAAAGTCATGACTGGTTAAAAGTTGTGAGACAAAAAATAACTGAATGTAAGTTTCATAACAAATTATTGACAGTTGTGGAACAGTACATCATAGCACGTGTTCAAAATGCTTTCCTTTGGCTTTGACACATGTATTAAGGCGAACTCGCCATTGGTCAATCGCCTGATCAGTGACACTTTGCCTAACCACGTTTCAATCAGACGCTGCTTCGAATCTGATAAGCTGGTTCTCAGTTTTTTGATTTAACAATGAATATCAAACAGGCAGGTGATAGGATATTCGTGTGCCTCACAGTGTAGAATTATTCAACCCGTTGTCATGGGCTGCGTTTGTCAGTCTTGAATGAAGAAACTACTTATCTCACCTTGCTTGTACCCTGACGGCTGCACTTTTTCAACTGTTAATTTGAAACGAATAAATGAAAAAAAACTGAAACAATTCACAAAGAATAATGTTACAACAATTGGAAATCAGTCTAACCTGTCGTGCAGACATCACTGCGTGCCGTATTAGTATCTGTGCGGCACCCTCATAGTGCCGCGCGGCTCGCACTAAATGTGCCGGCTTCGTCAACCAATTCTGTCGTTCGTTGGCCATTGCGTGAAAACCTCTTGATATCTCATTGTTCTGTCATAGTTCACCAAACAACTATTGATAACAGACAGTCCGATTGCTGCTAACATTTTATCACAATTAATATTCGTTAACAGGCCTTGAAACAATGATTACTATTATTCGGTGTAATCTGATAAACATGACCTGACGTCACAACAGACGAGTGTGGTATGAGGCAGTAATTTGCAGGTAGAGAGGCCACCAATACTTCATACCAAAAAATGCAAATTAAGATTATTTTATAGTGCGTTCTAAAGCTATTAGCTATACCGCATTTAGCTTAATCTAACGCACTCAATCAGTTAAGCCGTTAAATCGGTCCAGTCCGAATACTTCCCTTTTGTACCCCCATGTCTTGGAGCTGAGAAGACTGGGGAGGCAGTGTGAGTAAACAACTTGCCGAAGGTTGCTACTCAGTAGAATAGTGGCAGGGCCAGGACGCGAACCCCGGACCTCTCGGCCCAAAAGCCAGAGCGTTAACCATTATGCCACTGAGCCTCAGGCTTGCAGTAATCTCATAGGCTGCAAGGTATAACCATCAGTTGCCGACATCCGTATTAATTCAATCATTCGACGAGTGCTGCTGTTGCCATGGTTTTCAGCCAGTTGTCTGTGTCATCATCAGCCTCATGGAGTCTTGTCAGGCCACCGTCAGAGTTGCTTTAGTGGACATAAATCAACGATGTGACCCATAGTCTGCCGTTGACCGCAGTCACAGAGTTCAGATGCTGCAAGGCTCCACTTGTGCAAGTTAGCATGACATGGGCCCTGGTCTGTCTGGAAGCGGTTCAGCAATGTCCATGATAGGCGCGGCAGGTCGAAGCCAGGTTGCTGGATGTAATGGTTGTATTAATGAAACAGAGTGATGACCATATGACTACTGTAGCGGCTCTTGATATTATATCGATCTACTAGACAAAACCATTTATCAAGTCAAACTCAGAGGCACAAGATTGTGATTGGTCAATAATGGGCCAATGTTTAGAATGTAGCGATTTCAGCCTGTAATCAACATATCATACATATTCATAGCTCAATGATATCAATTAGCTCAATGACAACAATCAGCCATCACGTGACAATCACATCATATTTTACTTACTTAATGCATTTTCCAACAAGGTAACATTTCAGTCAATGTGACGCAGTGGTTAAAGAGAGGACTACACGGACTTCTTCAGAGGAGAGCCAAACATTGGACTGAACTACATACGCTAAAAAAATTTCAGTTGACAAGCTAAAAAAATTGTTTCATAGCAAGTTTGACAGTGGTCGCATCTTCACTGACAGCAACACACAACATAAATCGACCTGTTGAATTGATGCGTTAAGTAACGCGTTAGTGCACAATTAAAATAATTAATTGCATGCATTAACACGATTAAAAAAAATAAACTTAATCACTCGACAGCTCTAATAATAATAGTTCCAACGATAAAAATCCACTGATTATGACGGACCTCAAGCAGCTGAAAGGCGTTGTTCCACTGGCTGTTACAAGCCGGGCCACTGCGAAGTCCGCCAGCTCCGCGAGACATTGCTCCAAGCACATCGGCAATGTTGGCGAGCGTACGGGCTGCAACTCCTGCCGACTTGCACTCCGCTCCAACTAAACACCAGACACATCTGAGCAGGTGCGTTGTTCATGGGGCCACATCGGCACAGCATTCAGTTCTTCATTTCAAAACGTCGCCAGTTTATAACTAAACTTCAGCATTAGCTGTAAGGAAAAACTATGTCAAAATACCAGTTGAAATCTGTCAGTAATATTATCACCAACAACTTCGTCATTTCAGTAAGTAAACGGTCAGCAACAAGCTACAGTTGTACTGTATTTCAGTTGGAAAATCTGTGTCAAATCTGACCTAGTAATACTAATAATGAGTACATGTATGGCTGCCAACCTCGTCCTTCCAGTTCCAGTTGTCAAGATGTTAGCAGCATATAATGTCCAACGTCTAAATTCTTCTAAAAAAAATGGTGCTTATTAAGTTACGATTAAATAATATAGCTCTTGCGGGAAACCCATCTCAGAGCTACATATGGGATCACACAGTGTTACCTGCTTAACCCCAGCCTGAAAAGCTGGTACACGATTTACCTACCCCGGAGGGATGGAAGGCTAAGTTGACCTAAGTGGCTGGTTACACAGCGAGATGGTTAACCCGCCCGCAGATGGTTACCCATCCAAGTACTAACCGGGCCCAACGTAGAGTAACTACATTGATTGAGACCAACGTGTTACAACTAAGCCACGCCATCACCTGTCAGTTTAACGCTGGTATGTATGAAACTTTAAGGTAGGACTTCTCCTCAGACATTATTTACGACAAACAAAGTGAGAAGACAAAGATTACAGTGATCGAGGGTTGAGCAGAGCGTCTCGGCGTATCCCTCGACAGCGGCGCTGTTGTAGAGACCATTCAGTCCATGATGTTGACGGCCAATCAACGTATCCACTACCACCAGCTTGGCAACGTCGAAAAACAGATTGCTAAAACGTCAACACGGCATTAACCCTTTGACGCCCACTGTTGCCATATGGGTACAGCTATATAGCATCCTGTGCCAGACCGGGTTAAGCCATCATTTGTAATTTTTGACATCCGGGCACTCTGATGCTGAGCTCCAAATGTCAGAGTGCCCGGATGTTGAAAATTACAAATGACAGCTTAACCCAGTCTGGCACAGGATGCTTTATAGCTGTACCCATATGACAACAATGGGCGTCAAAGGGTTAATTGTAGACACTGATAATTTACATAATTTTCATAACGTAATGTGTCAGAGGACTTAACAACACCGGCATAGAGATTACGGTTAGAATTACCAGAAAAGCCGAACTTAATACTAGATACTTGAGTCCGTGTTCCGACACACAAGATGAAAACAGGGAATTATGGGATACCGTCTGTGAGTGAATTCGGCAGCAACGTCAGCGAGTGACATGATCTCGTCCAGTGAAAGTCTCCATGAAGATCGCCAGCTACAGACCACATGCATCCAGTCTGTTCACATATCAACTCGACACCAAGAAAGAGAGAATATTTAATGAGCAATAAACCAGTGACCAGCACCAGCTCACGCTACCACATGTATCATTGTTGTTTCTCAGCCAAATAAATATCTTCTTCTTCTTCTGATGCAACTTTCTTACCTTGGGAAATCACAGAACACAAAAAATGACAAATTTAGTCGTAAGCAACATATTGTTTTGTGAATAAACAACGCGGACCAATATTTTAGTTACACATAAGTTCTTTCAGTCCAAGTATCTGTCAGACAGGCTCATAACAAGTGCTCAAAATGTCGTCCCTTTGCACGCACGGACGCCCTCAGTGGCTGTCTCCACTGGCTGACAGCCGAGTCAATGACAGTCTGCTGCAGATCATCCCACACTTCAACGAGGCGCTGCTTCAGCTCGTCGACTTTACTTATATAGGCCTACACGTTACACGCTGCTGCACGACTCCCCAGATTTTGTAGTCGACATGGTTCAGATCTGGACTGTTTGGCGGCCAGAGGTCAGGACCGATGAAGTCCGGTGTCTCCCGCTGCAGCAGCTGGATGGTGTAGCGGGCGCGATGTGCCAGAGCGCTGTCTTGTTAAACGTGTTGCCTGTGGCACATTTGATTGCTGGAAGCATCTGCTGAGACAGCAAGACATAGCGGTAATAGGTCTAATGGCGGTTCACCTTCACCCCGGGGTTGACAAATATCAGTTCAGTCATTGTAGCATTAATATAATCTGCAATATGAGACAAAATGTGCCATTTCCAGCTTTTTACATTTCCAAAAAGTAAGACAGTTGCACTAGATATGTGAGGTGGGAAATGAAACAATGCTTCGACGACGCATAGTCTGACTACTGAGTATGCTAAAAATAATTGTAACTGGACTCAAGTTATTGTGGAACAAGTTTTTTTCTGAGACACAGTGTAGAGAGGCTCTGAACCGTAGATGGGTGGCACCTGAGCAAGCGAGAGCTGTCGGCAGCATCTTGTAGCCAGGAGACAGCGGCCAAACTGGCGACGGTGTCTAAGCAGAGGAACGGATAAAGACGTGCATTGAGCAGCGATCGTTCACTGATCGGCTGTCATTCAACGAACAACCAGGACGTGACAGTCACAAACACTACATGACAAATTCTGTAACAATATATGAATACACAGTGTCAACATCGTTCAGATAATCACATCACCAAGCATTAACCGTTTGATGCCCACTTTTGCCATATGGGTACAGCTATAAAGCATCCTGTGCCAGACCGGGTTAAGCCTTCGTTGGTAATTTTTGACATCCGGGCACTCTGACGCAGTTTTGCACGACAGCTTCCCACCAGATTCGGACCTCTGGCCACCAATAAACTAGTTTTTAGTCTTTAATTAGCTTTTCGCCCTCAGGATCTTTACTACCAAGGTATTAAAAGTATTTTGTATTTTTTAATTAATAAAATAACAGTAATAACAGTACGACCCAACAACTGATAATACACTATTACAAGGATTAAGCTTTAAAAGGGTGCAAACAAAGTTACAGCGGTTACTCGGTTCATGCAATAAATACAGACCAGTGTCATTTGATCAACAATCAGACCCAAGTGTGGACCACGCTATGTAATAAAAGTGTTGATACTAACCACTGTGTCATCCCAGAGGTCAGATCTCTGAATGCCAGTTTGATGCAAGAACACATCAAAGTCTTTGTTACAGAACGTCTTCGCCGACTGTACAGTGATCACAATCAATCAACAATGTGAGATACAGTGTCATCTACATGTAAATTTTAAAAAAACCAAATTAATTAAACGTCAAAATAAACTATTGCAAGCTGATTCCATGTTCGGTTCACTATGACCTAACCACTGTCAGGATTCAATATTCTTTTAAAAATATTATCCAGTACACCTTATGCAAGTTTCAACGAGAGTCACTGTAAGATTCAAACATTAATTACAGCTTGTTACTGTAAGCACAAGTTTGTCGAATGCAAACTTTTTCTACTTCACACTCTACAGCGCCAAATGTCAGATATCATTATGTATGACAGATGCATACAATACAGCGGAAAATATAACAAGAAAATAATGAGCAGTACACTTAACACAAGAATAAATTGTAAAATCTCAAAATCATCAGACAACATATTCAGAGAGACATCTTATTTTTTGTACAGTTGCCTGAACTGGTAATCGTATTAATTAATTATGTAAGTAAGTAGTTTCTTTATTCAAGCCTGACAAACGCAGCCCATAACAACAGCTTGCATACAACTACAGAAACATACAATGGATACAACACATACAATAAACCCAAAATGCAAACAATGTAAAAGAGTCATGCACCACTGTATTTCGTTTAGATAGGTGGCTGGCTAGTTAGGACAATATAAGGAATATTTTAATTAGCTGGCACCTATTTTAACTGCTTAGTGCGCTCGCTATGCATGCATGCATGAATATTCAACAAGTATCGACTCTATTGAATATTGGTAGTAAACTTGTGAATTTGGTCACCACTAAAGAGATAGATATTCTATGGAGATTGTTTGGAATTTGAAAACGGAAGTGAACAGTTACGTTGATATCGACAATAAAGTCGATATAATTTACACAGTTTGTGTAATTGAGAGAGTAAATCTCTCAAAAGAAAGCCACAAAGGGTGGTACAGACTCTGTCTAGTCTGTATGAAACATCGTTTGATGGAAGTCATTGATATGTTATGAATAAGCTGTCGGTTACCGGCACTGGCGACAGAATGATCTACAGACGATGTCATCGTATGAACTGAAGTTCCCACTTATAGTCGTACTCCAGAGTCGTG